>ENA-OFCF01000016-OFCF01000016.1-metagenomes-genome-assembly--contig:-NODE-16-length-89673-cov-4.482604_pt1 | contig 89673 bp, 83 predicted proteins | sample MGYA00153387_OFCF01 | MGnify analysis MGYA00153387 | reverse complement strand
AGTCCAGAAGGTCTTCCTCCACATCGTATTCCACTTTAATCTTATTATCGTATCTAATATTAAGAATGGTAATGTAACTTCTGATGCTTTCCAATTCTTCTCTAATGGAGATTAAATCAATGCCACTATTTAAGCTGTTCCGATAAAAGCTACCCAGGGCCTGGGTCATTTTAAAGCAATTTTCGTGATCTTCCATCAGGGCCAGTGCAGAAACGGCATCTAAAGTATTGTAAAGGAAATGAGGATTAATCTGTGCGTTGATGATATCGAGCTTCCCTTTTGCGATAATCTGTTCCTCTTCCTTGATTTTCTGAATCAGGTTCTTTATGGACAGGGTCATATGATTAAATACGCCCTTAAGGTTGTTGATCTCATTCTTATGTTCATCTATGGGCATTTCAATGAAATCTCCACGCTCAACCATCCCCATGTGTTTCTCCAGCTTTGAAAGCGGTTTGAAGATCAGGCTCGTCAAAAACATGGAACTGATGAAAACGAAAAGAATATTCATGGCTATAATGATAGCAATGGCTGTCGTATAGTAGGGTGCCATTGCCTTCAAACTATCGATTTTAAACGCACCAATAAGCTTCCAGCCACTGATTTCCATGTCCTGGCTCACGATAACCATATTGGTGTTATCCACCGTATAAGATTCATAATTGCCATCAGCGATCGTTGTCGTTGAAAGGTAGTTTTTAAATTCTTCCTGATACTCATTTGGAGGGATCACATAATTGTTATTTTCATCCACGATGAAGAATTTATTGTCATAAGTGGCACTGACTTCCTTGAAATAATCCTCTATGGTTTTTGCATCAATGGTCACCATAAGCATGGCCAGAGGGTCATAGGTATTCATATCGCCAATTTCCCGAATATAAGAAATGTAGTTTCTGTCGTCCCTGAACTCAATGACGTCCTCACTCCGATGGATAAAAAAACCGTTTCCCCTGGCAACCTTAAGGTCCTGGTACCAATTTGTCTTCATGATTTCATCGACATGAATTGCAGCAGGTGCCCTTTTATAGGAACTGTAGGGATTAAGATACTTGTCAAAGATAAAAACACCTGACAGATAGTCCCCAGAAAGAATCATGTTTATAAGGCTTTTTGTGATATTCTGATGAATGTAAGGATCCATATACATGGAATCAATCCTTTTCAAGGAAGACTGCACATCCTCATCAAAATAGATCAGGTCCGAAAATTGTGTGACGTTCTCAAATATGATACTCAGGTTCCCCGTCACCGCACTTACCGTTTGTATTCCAGCCTCCCCGACTTCCCGCTCGGTGTATTCTCTATTGATATAAGAGATAATGCTAAAAGATAATCCTAACGAAAAAATCAATACGGTAATATAAATAAGTATAATTTTCGTTTTAATTTTAAGTCCCTTATAAAAGCCAACAACCTTAGCCATATTTATCCTCCGATTTTCAAACTTGAATTGCAAATGTAAGGTCTATATTTTTACTTTCCTAAAGAAGTATACCATTTCATTCTTCTCTTAAGTTAACTGGAAAGGGTTTCTTCAACAAGACAATCAAAAAAATAGGTAAAAATTTTGACCTATTTGGCAAAATTAATAAATCCTTTTGACCCTACCCCTTTGCTATACTTGAGACAAATTTCAATGTTCTACACGTGTTAAAGGAGCGAAGCTATATGATAAAGTACAAAAACCAGACTGATGAGACATTCACTTTAAATGATCCCGAGTTAACAGGCGATCTATACTTTCCCCTGGCCAATGAAAACGGCGTAATGAGCTCAATCACACCAAATCTCTCTGGTGATTCTAAAATCTCACAAAATGCATTCCTGATGCCCCCCGTGAGCAGTGAAAACCTTCATAACGATAAATCCTCCAGAAACATCTGGTGCAGGATCAATCAGTCCTTTTGGTGGTCAGCAACTGGGAAATCTTCTCAGGCACAAGCAGAGCTTTTTACAAAAAACAAAGAAAAGACATCGCTTGAAGCAGGTTTTATGAATCATCAGATCACCAGGGTCTCGAATTTCGGCCTAACTTCAGAGTTGATCAGCTTTGTTCCTTCTTCTGACGAAAGAGTTGAAATCACCGGAATCACGTTAACAAACCATTCTGATTCGCCTATGGAAATATCGGTCTTCTCTGCAATTCCGATCTACGGTCGTTCTGCGGATAACATCAGAGATCACAGGCATGTCACTTCTCTTCTAAATCGAATTGAAACGACAACCCATGGGATTACGGTAAATCCGACCATGACCTTTGATGAAAGAGGTCATCAGGCAAATCAGTTGGTTTATGGTGCCTTTGGGGGAAGCAATCATGAAATACCCCTTGGATTCATCCCCACGGTGGAAGAATTCATCGGTGAAGGGGGAAGTTTGGAAAATCCCAGATTCCTCGACGATTCTTTGGCTTTACATGGTCCTAATGAATCCTTTGAAGGATATGAAGCCCTTGGGGGAATCGCTTTTCAAGAAAAGACACTAATCCCAGGTCAAAGTGTTTTCTATAGCTTTATTCTGGGATACGGTGAAAGCGGTGAGGAACTTGAAAAAACAGCACTTAAGTTTATGAGCAAGCCTTCGTTTGAACTGTCCCTGGAAGAAACCAAAAGCTATTGGAGAGAAAAAGTAAACATAACCTACGGAACGGGCGAGGAGAGCTTCAATCACTGGATGAAATGGGTAAGCTTCCAACCTTTTCTAAGAAGGATCTACGGATGCTCCTTCCTTCCCCACCATGACTACGGTAAAGGCGGAAGAGGATGGCGGGATTTATGGCAGGACTGCCTGGCCCTGCTCATTATGGATCCCAAAGGGGTCAGAAAAATGCTTATCGACAATTATGGTGGGGTGAGACTCGACGGAACCAATGCAACCATCATAGGATTCGGTCCCGGTGAGTTCATTGCTGATCGCAATAATATCACAAGAGTCTGGATGGATCATGGCATGTGGCCGTTTTTGACAACGAACCTGTATATCCAGCAAACCGGTGAACTAGACATCCTGCTTGATGAAACCACTTATTTTCATGATATGCAGATTTGTCGAGGAGAAGAAAAAGATCCTGGCTGGGACCCCGACAATAAGAACAAACAGATGGATCACACCGGAAAGAATTATGAAGGCTCAATTCTCGAGCACATTCTCATTGAACACCTGACCGCATTCTATGATGTTGGTGAGCATGGGCATATGCGCTTAAGAGGCGCAGACTGGAATGACGCCTTGGATATGGCTTCGAAGAATGGCGAGAGCGTGGCGTTCACAGCGATGTATGCGCACAATATGGAGGAACTGGCTCATCTTTTAGTTGAGCTTAAGAATAAGGGCACAGAAGAGATCCGTCTTCATCAGAACCTTCTTATGCTTCTTGATGACCATCAGGAAGTGATCCATGATCCTCTAAAAAAGAGGCAATTGTTACGCAGCTATTGTATGAAAGAGTTCACTGGAGAAAAAGCAGATGTGAATCTTGATCTGGTCATCCAGAGCCTGATCACCAAAGCGACCTTCCTCAAGGAAAATATCAGAAAAAACGAATGGGTGGAAAGCAAAACAGGCTACTCATGGTACAACGGATACTATGATGATAACGGAAGAAAAGTTGAAGGTGATTTTGAACTTGGAACCCGGATGATGCTTACGAGTCAGGTCTTTACCGTGATGTCCAACACCGCAAATGAGGCTCAGCTAGATCACATTATCGAAGCCGCAGACAAATATCTCTTCAATCCCGCGATTGGCGGATATAAGCTGAATACAAACTTCAACGAGGTAAAGATGGACCTTGGAAGAATGTTCGGTTTTGCCTATGGGCATAAAGAAAATGGAGCAGTCTTTTCCCATATGGCTGTCATGTATGGTTACGCGCTTTATCAAAGAGGAAAATCAAAGGAAGCCTATAAAGTCATTTCATCCTTATATGGCCATTGCAATGACTTCGAGAAAAGCAAGATTTATCCCGGTATACCGGAATACATTGATCCCAAAGGAAGAGGCATGTACCATTACCTGACCGGGTCTGCAAGCTGGATGCTCCTGACTGTAATTTCTCAGATGTTTGGTGTCAGCGGAAAGATGGGTAACCTCTATTTCAAACCTCAGCTTCTTCGGGAACAGTTTGATCAGAACCATGAAGTTCATCTGAATCTGCCCTTCCAGGATAGAAACCTGGAAGTGATCTATGTGAATAAAAAGCGTCAAGACCCTTCAAACTACAGTATCCATAGCATTCAACTGAACAATAAGCCCTATTTGTTCGATGCTTCAGATCCAAGCATCAGGAAGGAAGATATCCTTTCCCTAGACCCCAAAGAAATGCATACCATTGTTGTCGAACTCTCATGAAGTGAAGGAGCTTAGGATGAGTAGTAATCATATTGAAAAAGTAAATTTCCCAGAAGTTGGCTACCAGCCAATTATCGATTTTGAATCATGGAGAGTCGCCGTTCTTAAGTTTTGTGATGATTTGATCCCTGAGAATATTGAGAACATGCAAAAACATATGTTAACCGATGAAGTTTTTGTCCTGATTAATGGTTCATGCAATCTCTATTCCGCTGGAACAGGTGAATACCCGGGGAGGATTGAAAAAATTCCCATGGAAAAGCATAAAGGCTACAATGTGAAAAAAGGAGTCTGGCATACCCATACGTTGAGTAAGGATGCTGAGGTCCTAATTGTAGAAAATCAAAATACCTGTGATGATAATTCTCCAATCTTTCTTCTTACCGATGAAATGAGAAAGAGAATCATAGGGCTGGAATCAGGGAAGTAAAACAAAATAGTCCATTCATAAAGAGAATAGAAATTTCTATTCTCTTTTGTCATCTTCATTTCAAATCATCCTCATCCCTCCTCCTTTCATGGCCTAATCCCCCCTCGACATTCGGCTTTGACACAACATGTAGTTGCCAGGCAAGATATATTAATATAGGCATTGCTTTTTATGATATAATAAAAATATAAACTAAAGTTAAAGTATGAAAGACATGGCAACTGTTTCAAAGGTTATCCTTCTAATATAATGTACATAAAAGTTATTAAGTTATAGTTTTACGATAGGAGGTTGAATTGTGAATGAATTTAGACTTAAAACTCAAAAACACGAAAGGCTGATATGGGTAATAGTATTAGGTTATATAGCTTTTTTTGGATGTGTTGGATTTCCATTTTCAAATGAAATGTTTCCTTTTGATTTCTCTAAGGCTATTCAGGTAATGTTTGGTTATGGCCTAATAGGAATACTTTATGTGGGATTATTTGATCAGGGAAAAGAAGTTTCAGTGCTTGTGTTAACTTTGATTTTTACCCTTATTGGTCTTATCGGCAGATACCTTTTAGAGTTTGGAGAAGTATCAAATACAATGAACTTCATCCCTATTAATATTGTCTTGTATCTTGTAATCGTCCCAATATACTGCACGTTGGTATACTGGGCTATTTGGAAATGGTACGCCAAAAAATCAGCGTCATTTAATTGAACCAGCAAAGATTAATCCTATTTCTCTAATAAAATGTATTTGATTTTCAACCTGTTATTTTGACACAGCCTAACATTGCAATAACTCATGTGAAATTGATCTTAACCAATAGAAAAGGGGCTGTTGCAATATCAGTTTGCAACAGCCCCGTTGTCATTATAGAATCGATCTGTTTGTTTATCCTAAGAAATACCTTACTTTACCTTAAGCACTTCTGTAAGGATACCGACATCACCGCTGGCAATGACTTCCATTCCTTTGACGATATCCATATTTGTGACAACCACTTCACTGATGCTTGATTTGGCTTCCTTCTTGACCAGTTCAAGGTCAAATTCCATCAGAGGAGTGCCATTTACGACATGGTCTCCGATTTGTGCAAGCCTCTTGAAACCTCTTCCTTCCATCTTGACCGTATCGATCCCGATGTGGATAAGCACTTCAAGCCCGTTATCCGAAATGATTGCAAGGGCATGGTTCGTGTCAAAGATGTGGGCGATCACTCCGGAAACCGGAGAGACGACATATCCTTCATAGGGTTCGATGGCAAAGCCATCCCCTACCATCTTCTCCGCAAAGAGCGGATCCGGAACTTCTGTGATGCTGATGAGCTTCCCCTTCATGGGCGAAGTCATGATTGTGACACCCGTCACTGCAGTTGCAGCTGGAGCTGCTGGAACCACTCCAGCGACTTTTGCGGGAGCATCTTCGCTGACTTTGACGGAGGATGGGTTTGCCATGATAGCCTTGATTTCATCTTTCAAGCCTTCAGCAGCGGTTCCGAAAATGACCTGGATCCCAGTTGTACCCACTTCGAGGACGCCTGGTGAGCCAAGGGCCTTAAGTCTTGCTTTGTCTACTTTCTTTGTATCGTAGACTTCGAGCCTGAGCCTGGTTATGCAGGCATCGATGGCCTTGATGTTCTCTGTATTTCCTAAAGCCTTGAGTATTTCAAAGGCTTTTTCTGTGACTGGAACTTCGAGTAACTCCTCTTCTGACTCGTCTCTACCTGGTGTTTTCAGGTCGAATTTCTTGATCAGGTAGTAGAAGACGAAGAAGTAGGCAAGACCGATGACGATTCCCACGGGGAGAAGCATCCAGGGGTTACCGGCGTTTCCTGTCGAGATACTGACCACATAGTCAATGAGGGAGGAAGTGAAAGTCTCTGTAAGACGCACATGGAAGAGGTTCATCAGAAGGCCCCCTACGAATGCGAGGGAGATATGTGCGACATAAAGGACTGGTGCGACGAACATGAATGCGAACTCTATAGGTTCGGTGATACCCGTGATGATTGAAGTAAGTGATGCTGTCAGCATGATACCACCAATGGCTTTCTTGTTCTTTGGCAATGCGGTGAGATACATGGCAAGAGCCGCTGCTGGAAGTCCGAAGATCTTCAGCGGATATTCAGCTGCAGTAATTGCACCTGCGGTTGGGTCTCCTGCAAAGAATCTTGCAATTTCTCCCACATAAGTCTGTCCGTCTTGAGCCACATAGGACCCGAACTGTGTGGTGAACGGGGTCTTGAATACATGATGCAGACCCGTTGGAATGAGGGCTCTGTTACCAAATGCATAAATGGCGCCACCAAGTCTGAATCCACCGATTTCGGCGTCTATGGCTAATTGGCCCAATTGATTGATTCCATTCTGGATTGGAGGCCATACGAAGCCAAGAACAACACCAAGGACAATGGAAACAATGACCATGACGATTGGTACAAGTCTCTTTCCTTCAAAGAACCCAAGTACCGGATTAAGCTTTGTCCTGTAGAAGCGAAGATAGATCTTCGCAGAAATGATACCGATGATGATACCACTAAAGACACCCATGTTAATGGGTTCTGCCAGATTCTGGGCAACGGACATGATGTCCAGAACCTTGATCATGACGACATATCCGACAACGGCGGCAAGACCGGAAACAGCTTCTCCAGCTGTAAAGCCTATCGCAACACCGACGGCGAAAATTAGAGGCAGGTTCTCAAAGACGATGAGTCCACCGCTGAAGAGCACCTTGACGAAGATATCAAGAACGGGGTTTGCTGCCAAGGTCTCGGCACCAGCCAACTGTTCGATGATTCTTGAGAAGGCGACCATAAGTCCCGCAGCAGGAAGTACGGATACGGGAAGCATCAGGGATTTTCCGACTTTTTGCAAGACTGCAAAGAAGCCACTTGATTTTTTACTCATAACAAATTCCTCCTTAAATAGTTTGATGACGAAAAGGGCAATTAAAAAAGGCACGAATCCATACTTAAGGAACCTCAATAGTTTCACTGGATAAGTCTCCAATGACTGATGGTTCTTTAAGTATAAACTCATGCCTGATCGAATCAGTTACACGCTTTGTAATCTCGTATGGTTCAATTTGTAAAGATGCAGGGCAATATACCCAATTTCGTTTTCTGGTACTACTATACCAATACTTTTGTTTAAAATCAAGGCTATATTTTCAGAGATTTTATATTCGAAGGGAAAATCCTTTTTCATCCTGTCCAAAAGCAGGTTCTCAATGGTCTCATGTCTGGCACACCTTTCGATGAGTCCTCTTAGGTGTGAGACCAGCCTGACACTGTCAAAAGAATTCTCCTGGATGGAAAATCCGATCTTGTCCTCGATATAGGGAATGATCATGCTGATGGCCTTGACATACTTGAGCGAAGACCCATTATGGGTTCCCATCCTCCCTCCATGGATATGGAAGGTGATGAATCCCACTTCGCTTTCTGGCATGTCGATGTCCATCCTGTCCTTGAGCATCTCAACAGCCTTAACTGCGATGTTATACTCGGTCTTGTAGAGCATTCTCGTTTCAAGCAGGAAGGGATTCACAATCTCAATGCCTTCACTGATCCTGCTCAGGGCAAAATTGATATGGTCGATGAGACCGAAATGGACGTCGGCATGGAGTTTCTCCCCCAGTTCCTTCTCCGCCATCGCGATGATGTCTTCCACCACGATGAATACCTCTTCATCCACCCCTTTAAGGAGATGCTCATACTGCACTTTGTTCGTTTCATTGACCTGGATGTACACATGCTCAATAAGCGTTGACTCCTCAAGCTTCTGGCCCTTCTTCTTGTCGAATCCGATGCCTTTTCCGATGAGGATATATTCCATTTTTCCCGAGGTCACGAGGACCGCATTGCTGTTGAATGTCTTTTTCACAATATAGTTTTTCATGGTCATCCTCCCAGGAATCCTTAAACATCGGCATATCTGATTCTATCGAAGTGATGGATAAAAGTCAACGGCAACATTCCTAGGCGCTTAGGCGTTTTCGTCGTAAAGACCTTTCAACCAAGGATTTCTGCAATGGATTCCAGAAAACTTGATTTCCCTTTTCTCACTGTTCCATCTTATTATACCTTTTTCCTATCCTTTTGGCTGCTATTAGGTTATGCTCCAGATACGAGGGAAATATCCTGTGTCCCTGCCGATGGGTCTTACCTATTCTCTATTTGAACAAGAAGAAACAATGATATAATGGTGATCAAAAGAGATAAAGACCACCTAAATTCGGAGGAATGCGAAATGAAAGACCTCAATACCAAAAGATTAACCCTACGGAACTTCACTCCTGAGGATGATAGAGATTTGCAGGAAATACTCCTCTCAAAGGAAGCATCGAAATATGCCCAATACGACCATGAATTTCCCACCTCTTTGGATGAAGTGAAGGAAATCAATGGAAGATTTTCAAAGGGAGACAAGTTCTTGGCCGTTTGCGAATCAGATCATCAGAAGGTCATCGGATTTATCTGCCTGAATGGCGAAAAGGAGGAGACATTAGATCTTGGGTTCTGCTTCAACTCGTCCTATTCAGGTCAAGGATATGCAACAGAAGCTTGCGTTGCTGTCATCACTTATGCGTTCAATACACTACAGGTGGAGAGACTGGGAAGCGGGACAGCAAATCTGAACGATCCCGCCCGCCGGTTATTGGACAGATTGAACTTTTCCAAGCAAAATGAGGAGATTCTCTCATTCAGAATGACGCCTGAGGGTAAGCCCATTCAATTTGTCGGTTCGAATTACCTGCTTGAAAAGGACGAATGGACCAGAAGGAAATAACCGCATGAAAAGCCAGGCAGCATTTTATCATCGATAAAAGCTGTCTGGCTTTTTTAGGGTGTGGAATTTCTAACGAATCCCCAGACCTGCCTGCGGTGTGTCAGCCAAAACCCCTACCATCCAGCCCTAAAAGCCCCAAAGTTCTTATGCGTTGCACAGCACGTCCACGAAAAACTCATGGATTTTAAGGTCCATCGTTAATTCCGGGTGGAAGGAAGTCACCAGCATGTTGCCCTGCCTCGCAGCAACGATATTTCCATGAGATGTTGCAAGAATCTCCACATTTTCAGACGTTTTTTCGATGTATGGTGCCCGGATAAAGACCATGGGCACTTCTCCAATTTCTTTGACCAGCCCCTTTTCACTAAAGCTTCCCAGCTGCCTGCCGTATCCGTTCCTTCTCACCTCGATGTCCATGGTGCCCAGATAGGTCCTGTCATCATTTACGCAGGTTTTCGCAAGAAGAATCATCCCTGCACAAGTTCCAAAAACAGGAAGCCCTTCTATGATCATTCTCTTCAGCTCATCAAAGATTTCCAGCTCGTGGAGCAGCTTTCCCATAGCCGTGCTCTCGCCACCGGGCAAAATGATCCCATTAATTCCGCTACCCATCAAATCAGAGCTCTTCCTAATTTCAATGCAGTCAATCTTTAGCCTTCGGAGTGCATCCATATGCTCCTGAAAATCTCCCTGCACAGCAAGGACACCGATCTGTTTTTTCATCAGATTCCTCGCTGTGCCATCAGGAGTTCGATTTCCTGTTCATTGATTCCCACCATGGCTTCCCCAAGGTCGCTTGATAACTCGGCCAGTATCTTGGCATCATTGAAGTTGGCCACCGCCTTCACAATGGCTGCTGCCCTGAGGGCAGGATTGCCCGACTTGAAGATGCCCGATCCGACGAATACCCCCTGGGCCCCTAACTGCATCATCAGTGCAGCATCCGCAGGTGTTGCGATACCGCCAGCGGCAAAGTTCACGACCGGCAGCTTTCCCTGGTCATGGACATTTCTGACCAGATCATAGGGTACTTGCAGATTCTTGGCTGCCTCAAAAAGCTCATCTTCACGCATATTTTGTAGCTTCCTGATCTGCTGGCTGATGAGTCTCATGTGCCTTACGGCTTGAATCACATCCCCTGTTCCCGGTTCCCCCTTGGTGCGGATCATCGAGGCTCCCTCGGATATCCTTCTCAGGGCTTCACCCAGGTCCTTGGCTCCGCAAACAAAAGGCACCTCGAACCTTGTCTTGTCGATGTGGAACGTATCATCTGCAGGGGAAAGGACTTCGCTCTCATCGATATAGTCGATCTCTATGGCTTCCAGAATTTGAGCTTCCACCATATGCCCAATACGGACCTTGGCCATGACAGGGATGGATACCGCCTCCTGTATGCTCCTGATCATCCTTGGATCGCTCATCCTGGACACTCCGCCTGCTGTGCGGATATCTGCCGGAATCCTTTCCAGCGCCATGACAGCGCAAGCGCCAGCCTCCTCGGCAATCCTCGCCTGTTCAGGTGTGGTGACATCCATGATCACCCCTCCCTTGAGCATTTGTGCCAGGTTCTTGTTCAGTTCGTATCGTTCATTCATCAATTTTGTCTCCTTTTCTAAATATTTCAATCTACCTTGCATTATAATGGAGTGCTGATATCATATAAAGTATCACTAACCACAAATCTAATGGTATCAGTTTTAAAGGAGATCAATTATGGACATGCTCACCTGCAGCTTGGATTCGGGCGGCAAGATTCCGCTTTACGAACAGCTTTATTTTTTCATCAAATCGGAGATACAATCCGGGAAAATTCCCTGCTACGCAAAACTCCCTTCCAAGAGAAGACTTTCCTCCCACTTGAAGATCAGCCAGAATACCATACAGACCGCATATGAACAATTGACTGAGGAAGGTTATATTGAGTCCATCGAGAGAAGCGGTTTTTACGTCAACAAGGTCGAGAATATCATAAAACTGGAGATTGAAGAAACAGCGGGAACCATTGACTTCAAAGACAGTCAATCGGCAGTAGAATATGATTTCTCTTATCATGGGGTAGATTTAAGCACTTTTCCCTATATGACCTGGAGAAAGCTTTTCAAGGATGTTATCAGCGAATACGATGAGGAGCTCCTGTTGCTTGGGGACCCCAGAGGTCACCTTAGCCTGCGAAGCTGCATTGCGAAGTATCTCCATCAGTCCCGGGGCGTGAACTGCTCTTCAAGCCAGATCATCATAAACTCCGGAACCGAATTCCTTTTCCAGATCCTCATCCAGCTGTTCGATCAGGAGAGTATCTATGGCATTGAAAATCCCGGTTATGAGAAACTAAATCTCCTGTTTTCAACCAATCAGGCGAAGTTCAGGGCCATCGACATCGATGAGGATGGCATGAAACAAGAAGAGATTGCAAAAAACGAATCAAATATCCTCTGCATCACGCCAGCGCATCAATTTCCCTCAGGGCAGGTGATGCCCATCAACAGGAGAGCCCAGATCCTCAACTGGGCAAACGGGAAAGATGACCGCTATATCATCGAGGATGATTATGATAGTGAATTCAAATACAGCGGCAAACCTATCCCTAGCCTTCAGGGCTTAGATACCAATGACAAGGTCATCTATATGGGTTCCTTCTCCAAATCGCTCTCCCCATCCCTCAGGGTAAGCTATATGGTGCTGCCGGACCATCTGCTCGCTCGGTATCTGGAAAAGCTCTCCTATATCAATTGTCCTGTTCCCATGATGGACCAGAAGGTTCTTGCCCGATTCATTGAAGAGGGACATTTCGAAAAACACCTGAACAAAATGAGGAACATCTATAAGAAGAAGCGTGAACTCCTCGTCAGAGCCATCAAGTCACTGAACTCCGGGATGGAGGTGCTGGGTGCGGAAGCCGGAGTCCATCTGCTTTTACGGGTCAATAACGGCATGACGGAGGAGAAACTCGAATCATCCGCATTAAGGAACGGGGTTAAGGTATATGGGGTTTCGAAGTATTACTCCGACAAGAAAAATCTTGATGACCGAGGGACGGTGCTGATCGGTTATGCGACGATGTTAGAATCGGACATCGACAAGGCCGTCAAACGGCTTTATCAGGCCTGGTTCTAAGTATTGCTGCCTGCTGATCAGTTAAAGGGGTTTTCTTTTAAGCAGTATCTCCAACTTTTTTCCGTATTTTTGAACCTAAGAAAGCCCTGGTCAGAGACCAGGGCTGGGGTCAGATATCATTCAGTTGAATCCTTAAATTAGTCTTTAGGGACAAAGTCTGGAACTACTCCGGTTACAGCAACCTGTCCCGCAATCATTCCGTGCACGGCTGCATCAGGAATGGCATTTGAGCCCAGGCGGTTTGTACCATGTACTCCTCCTGTCACTTCTCCTGCGGCAAACAAACCTGGGATAACCTCACCCCAGATGTCCTGCACTTCTGTCCTCTCTGAGATTGTCAATCCACCCATGGTATGGTGGACAGAGGGCCATTGAGGAATGGCATAGTAGGGTCCGTTCTCGATTTTCAGCATAACGCCCTTATCGATCTTTTTACCAAAGTCTGGGTCTGCGCCGGCATCCACATAACCATTATGGAGCTTCAGCGTTTCTGTAAGAGCTTCGGCAGTCATCTCTATGGTGCCATCCTTGTACTTATGATCGTTGATCATCTTCACGAGCTCTTCGATTGTATCCGCCTTGAAGATACGGTCAGCTTTCATACCACTTTCAAGTTGTGCATCAGAGATGAATCCGCCTTTCTCGACAATCTCCTGTCCGAAGACAGCAAATGTCGGGAACCCGCCGCTTTCCTGGGCAGCTCTGGCACATACGTCCCGTCTCTCCCCTTCATTGACATAACGTTTTCCGTTCACGTCAACATAGATGAGTCCTGAACTTGGACCGCTAAAGGGAATAACCGCGGTTGAGTCAAGGACACCATTTTCAGGATTGGCGAAGGGGTAAAGCTGGATGTATGACATCTGCGTGGTATTTGCACCAATTTCCTGTGCCATGATGATGCCTTCACCGGTTGCTCCCACATGGTTGGTTGTAGGAATGTCTGCCGTAAGGCTTGGAACGTGTTTCGAACGCATCTCAACATTTCCGCTGAATCCACCGGTAGTAATGATTACTCCTTTTTCAGCCTTGATGTTCTTGACGCCTTCTTCAGTTTTGACCTGTATACCAACGGCCTTCTGTTCACCCGTTGTCTCACGGTAAATCTGTGTCATTTCCGTGTTGAGCATCACGGTCGTATCAGTCTCTTCAAGAATCTTCTTCTGTACCGCTACGATATCCGCACCGATGCCATTCTTGGTCGTGTATGTGCGATATCCGTAGTGTCCACCTGGACGAGTAATGGATTCACGAACCTCTAGCCCATTGTCGAGCATGAGGTCAAGGAAGACTGGTGCGCCGTAGACAAAGTTCTTTATGAGTTTTGGGTCTCCCATATAGTCTCCGCCGACGATTGTGTCTTCAATATGCTTTTCAGCAGTGTCTGGAACAAGATTGAGTTTCTTATAGAGGTCATCTGCAATCTTGCTGGTATAGGATGCATAAACTCCACCATTGATCTGGGAGTTTCCTCCAAGTACGGGCATCTTGTCTATGAGGAGGGTCTTGGCATCGTTTGTCGATGCGCTGTATGCTGCGGACAATCCGGCAAAGCCGCCTCCGATGACAACAACATCATAGGTCATATCCCAATCTGTCGGAATATTTTCCGTTCCCATTGCTGGACGGGCAGCTTCAGCTTCAACACCTGTCTCAGCCGCTTCTGTCCCTGCGAATTCGCTAGCCACTCCACCCGCTTCTTCTATGGCCTTTGTGACTGCAAGGATGATACCATTGCTGGTGTATGTGGCGCCAGATATCGTATCAACACCAATACTCTGCTCCGCAACGATATTCGCTGGGATATCCTTCAGTGCTGCATCGGAAACTCCAGGCGTCTCATCGTGGGAGACAATCTCCACAGCGGTAATTGCTTTCTCGGCTAATGTCACCTTGACTTTCATTGGCTTGTTTCCGGTAACATCGATTTCGTATTCTCCTGCCTTCATGGCAGTGATGTTCTTTTCTACTGCAGTTTCTTGAGTTGCGCCGGCTTTGCCAGAGCAGCCCATTAATGAAAACACCATGCTCAGCGACAAAAACAACGATATGATTTTCGCTTTTTTCATTTTGCTTGTTCCTCCTTATGATATGTACCTTCCTTATTGCAGTCGAGAAGATTATGGTTCAAGGCCATTTGCTGCCTATCCTCATCAAGCTCTTCCGCAACGCCCAGGTAGTCAGATAGAATGTTCGGATTCGTCTTTCCATGGTTCCATGGGTCATCCTGATGCGGTTCATCACTTATTGTTATTTTTTTAACATTTAGTGGTGCAGTGATTCTCGTGGATGAAGAGTCATTATGCTCTTCTCCTTTATCCTTATCCTTGTTTGCGTAAGGTTTCAAGATTTTTTTACCGGTACGGAACCTGTCCATTTCGAATCCGAGTCCAATGACATTCTCCCCATCATTTGTAAGAAGATTCCCCTTGAGTGATGATCGGATACTCTACACCCGATATTACAGAACAGTCACGGCGTGTCCTCGCCGCTATGGAATGGCAAAGTGAAGAATCAATGATTTGTTTACTGTCTTAATTTAGTGAAGGTTTATTTCCTGCTTGTATCAATACCTCAATGATTATCTGCTTTTTCTTACTCAGTGACGCAACTAGATGATCTGTCCACGATTTGTATACCCTCTGCTTCACTTGCTGGACATCTGAAACTGCTACTGGTCGAATCCGTCTTAACCATTCCATCCATTTCAATGCAATTCTAGTCTTTTGGAAGGTTGATCCGGTTCTTCTGTTGAGAGAGAATCCCCCCTTAATTATTGAGAAATTTGTTCAAGATACTACTCAGGCATGCCGTACATCACATCGAATCACGGATTGCTGCTAATATCACGAATATCTATTTCTGAAATCATAGTCCAGCTGATTTCATTGAGTGCCAGAACTCCTTTGACTATTAAGACCTAACTTTCTTTTCAACTGCATGGACATCTTCATTGTGCGTCTACTTTCTTATCGAGTATATGCCCGCAATTCATCAGACTAAGATCCTCACTAAAGAATTCTATGGTTAATTATTTAACTATATGCCTTCATGAAGATAACACAGTAAGTTAACATGTATATTATAACATATATTTTTTTATTCATTAGTAATATAATTATAACAAATAAAATTCATTTTTTTTATTTAAAATTACAAAGAAATATGATTAGAGTTAGAAATCACACTTCATATGTGACTTTTTTCACACGGGGTAGCCAGTTCTTAAGGCAAAATCCTGCCAAGAGGGGAAAATCGCTTCCCTTGACTTGCAAAAGCAATTCCACTTGAGCACGAGGCTGATATGGTTCCTGTTTTAACCGCAATCCCAGTCCTTGAAGAGACAATCGTGAGCCTCAGTTATTCGAACTGGACATCTGATGGAATACTTTTCCAAGCAAAGGGCGGATTAGTTATCGGGGAGAAACTAAAAATGGAAGAACTTTTTGAAAAAGAAATACGGACAAAAGGGCGTATTAAGGGACTGCCTTGCTGCTCAAATTTCTGAAAGAACAATGAAAGAACAGTATCGATTCTGCAATGGCAGTAAAACACCTGGGTAGCCGAATAAAATTTCTAATTTGGCACTGGGTTCTCCCCATTTTTCATGCACCACCATTTTTGGCCTCCATCCAAGCAATCATCCCTGTAGAACACACAGTCCTCTTAACCAGGCCCCCTCATTTCCTACGCAACTCTTCTTATACTCAGTCTCAAATCCTCATCGCGCTGGCAAACAGTATTTCAATCGGTACTTCTGTCCTGAAAGGAATGTCCTATCTGGCAGCTGAAATTTTTGAAGCAAAAGGGAAACCACCATATCCTGCGTTTGGGAAATGGTGGTTCATCCTTGTGATGATGAAGACAGATTCCGTGGTGTCTACGCAAAACTATTCCAGAACCACCCCATTGGTATAGAGCATGGTCTGGTCATTCGGATAGCTGCCTTCCATATGAAGGTGCCCGAAATACCAGTGAATGTATTTTGTCCGCTCTCTCACTTGTTCCAGAAACAAATTGAGTTCCTTTTCCGGCTCATGGTTTGGAAAGATGCTGTTCATGGTCCCTTCCGGCGCTGCATGGGTGATGATATAGTCGACTTCGAATCCATGTTTCTCAAGGTTTCCCATCGCCTCCTCGTATTCCTCCTTCGACGGCAGCTCCTGGCTCCACCAGGAGGTCCCCTTTCTTCTTAGAAACTTGTCCACGCTATATCCTCCACCCATGGTGAAGATCTTCTTCCCTTCGATTTCAAAAACTTGTCCCCTCATGAGATGGATGATATTTTGCCTGATGTGATGCACCTTTCCGCCGTTCCACCAAGAAACAGGATTGGAGTTTAGCGCATCGAAGTTTTCATGGTTACCGTCGATGAAGAGGATTGTGAAGGGCAGTCTCTCCAGGGTATCCAGATTTCTCCTTTCCTCTTCATCCAGCCTGAACACAAACCCGAAGTCCCCAGCGACGAGAAAATAGTCATCCTTGTCCAATTCTCTGACTATAGGCGTATGCTCTGCCTCAAATCTCCACATCCATCCATGGACATCCCCAGTCACATAAATCATTTCATCCCTCCCTCGTGCTCGCAGTAATTCTCTATGACCCCATTATATCACCTGTACCTGACTGCTTTCCATGACAGGTGATCCCGAATAATTGCCGTAAAAGTTATGGTGGCGCTTGGTTGAAGAAGAGCAGGATAACGTGTGCAAAGATAAGGACAGGGAAATGGAATCCTGATGGTTCCAATCCTCTGCCCTGGTATCTCTATTTCAAATTTCTCTCTAGTATGCGATGAAGACTTCCTTCTTGGCATGGCATAGTGGGCAATCTATCTCTACTTCAGTCAGGGAAATAAACCCACAGACTGGGCAAAGGTAGATGGTCTCTACTTCCAGGTCATTCTTCGCATCGACAGCTTCCTTGGCTTTCGTATAAAGCATAGCATGGACTTTTTCCGCATCAATGGCATATTTCATTGCTGAGATGGCAGACTTTTCATTCTGAAGTTCTGCGACAGCTATATATGCTGGATACATCTGCTCAACTTCAAAGGTTTCGCCGTTGATTGCGCCTTGAAGGTTCTCTGATGTATTGCCAATGCCGAATCCTCCACCGGAAGTCACTGCGAAGTCTCCTTCGATATCTTTCAGCGCCTTGAAATGCAATGTTGCATGAACCTGCTCTGCCGCTGATGTTGCAGCGAATAGTCTTGCGACATTTGGAAATCCTTCTTTTTCAGCGATGGGTCCCCAGATGTTATATCTCATATGGGCTTGGCTTTCACCACCAAATGCTGACCTTAAGTTATCTTGTGTCATTGCGTTCATAAAAATTCCTCCTCGATTGAATATAATTTACGTCATTTACGGGGTAAATATTGTCATACATTTATCCACGTATATCTATTTTAGTATAAATAATAACAATTGTCTAATTATATCTATTATTCTTTTGCTCATTTCCTGTTTTATCGCCTACAACGCTGGGTTGTTCATACGATGTTAAACAAATGTTAATTTTAACTTATATGTTACTCTCATGCGATTGTAAGGCTATAATTAAAATATCAATAGTTTTGATATTACATTTTCTTGGAGGCATAATGGATAACATAACGGTAGGACTTTTTAATGATTCTTTTCCACCAACAATCGACGGTGTGGCTAATGTCGTCGTGAATTATGCCAAATCCATCCAAAAGAAGTATGGAAACGTCGTCGTTGCAACGCCTCATTATCCTGATGTCATAGACCAGTATCCTTTTGACGTCATAAGATATCCCAGTGTCCATGTGAGCAAAAAGATTGGCTACAGGGCGGGTTATCCCTTCAATTCGAAAATTATAGAGATTCTCATGAAGAAGAAGATCGATATCATCCATACCCATTCGCCCTTTACCTCGGCTGTCCTTGCAAGGGTCTTAAGACATTACACCGGTGCCCCGATTGTCCTGACCTACCATACGAAATTCGATATTGACATTGACAAGCGGGTGGCATTTAATTCACTCCGAAAGGTCTCCCTGAAATTCCTCTTGTCTAATATCAATGCTTGTGATGAAGTGTGGGTTGTCTCTGAAGGTGCGGGAGAAAATCTCAGGAAAATCGGATATAAAGGAGATTATATCCTCATGGAAAACGGGGTGGATTATCAAAGAGGAAAGTCCCCGGTAAATGATATGGAGATCCTCAGACAAAAACATGGCCTGGATGGTCATTGCCCGGTATTCCTCTTTGTGGGAAGGCTCATGTGGTACAAAGGCATACGGTTGACCCTGGATGCATTGAAGATCATGACCGATCAAAAGCAGGAATTCAGGATGATTTTTGTCGGAAGTGGGATGGACTCTGAAGAAATCATGGAATATGCCAGAGAGCTCAAATTAGACGACAGGTGCATCTTCACCGGTCCGATTTACAACAGGGACAATCTTAAAACCTACTACAGCATAGCTGACCTTTTCATTTTCCCCTCTACCTTCGACACCAATGGGATTGTCATCAGGGAAGCCGCTTCCTGCTATTGCCCAAGCCTTCTCATCAGGGGAAGCGCTGCTGCAGAAGGCATAATCCATGAGGAGACCGGGCTGTTGACAGATGAAGATGAGGTTTCCATCGCGAAAGAAATCCTAAAATCATGCAAGGATCTTGAGAAGCTCAGGACCATCGGCCTCAAGGCAGGGGATACGATTTATCTGTCCTGGGATGATGCCGTTGAAAAGGCATATGAAAGATATCGCTTCATTCTGGGCAATCTTGAGGAAAAGGAATTGAAACTCAGCCAGGGCACCCTCATCGGCAAGAACGACAAACTGGTAAAAAACCGCTTTTTCAGGGGGCGGAAAAATTAAAGTTTTCCTCCTTGACCAGTTCATATCTCCAGTTTCCCATCTGACTTCTCACCATTTCAAGGCTGAATGGGCACCGTGAGATGCGGTACCCAATCAGGTGTTCCGACAGCTGATGTGATAATTATTACTGATTATTAATAATTATATATTGATATTCAATAAATATGTGGTATGATAAGGTAAAAATGGAGGCTAAAATCCATGAGGAACCAAAGAAAGTTTGAAGTCTACTCCCTGGTGATATCCGTAATCATCGTGTTGTCCTTCTTAACCTATCGTTACCTGCAAAGAACTACCCCGGTGCTGACCGATGAGTATCTCATCATCGTCGTCAACCATACCCGAACCCCGATAAAAAGCATCGCCTATGGCACTTCAGGAAAGACACAGGTATCCCAGAATGCGGACAATTCATTGGTGAAAGAAGGTGAAAAGTTGCATTTGGGTTTCAGTGCAAAACCAGCTGGTCCTTTCCAGATATCTGTCACTGGTGATGACCTAAAGATCATTGTCACACAGAAACTAGAGGCGGACTTTGATGAAAACAGGCAGATGCAGCTTGAGCTGATCCTGAAAGCTGGAAACTACCAATTAAAAACAATACGATGATGCGATGGTGGAGATTCATCCTCCACCTGATGGCATCTTCCGTAATTTGGACGGAAGACCCGATTTCATAAGATGATGGATAATATAGAAAACAAACAGTTAGGAAGTGAATGAGATGAGTCTCTTTAAAGATTTAAGAATTGTAGATAATTTCTACCAGACATCAAGTTTCTTTCCGATGCCAACCATAGTTGTCGGAACCCTTTGTGAAGACGGCGCTACCTCCTTTGGTCCGTACTCCCTGATCTCGCCTTATTATATTGCAGGAAAAGATTATTATGCCATGCTCCTTTGTGCAAGAAATTCTTCCAACACAGCCCAGAATCTTTTCAAGAATCCCAAGTGCACTTTAAGTTTCATCCCCGATGACCCCAAATATATCAAGGAATGCATCCGTTTGGGATTTCCTGGGGACACTCCAGCAGAAAAGATGAAGAATAACATTTTCACGCTGGAAGATGGCCTCATGTGCAAAGAACATCCCCTGGAGACATTTCCGAAAATCGCCGGGGAATCCTTTCAGGTTTTTGAATGCACCTGGATGAGGGAACTTGATCATGCAGAAAATGACAAGCCAGGGGAACTGGATGGTTATGAACCTCCATACCATGATTTCAACGGAATCACCAGCAAGTATGGAGCCCATTTCATCCTACGGGTAGACAAGATTATCATGAAAGAAAAATACCATGATGCCATCATCCGGGGTGTGAAGCCGAGGGATTTCCCCCCGGTTCCCGTGGACTACGGTTACCGTGACAGCAAGAACTTCTGGATCTCCAGGTTCAAGAAGCCGAAGGCATTGCCCATCGCAAACCGAGCTCTTTCCATCAGTTCGGTTCGCTATGCGGCCGACAGGGCCGACGATGTCGTGAAGTTCACCGATGAGGCGTGTATGAGGCTCGTGAAGGTCCCCCGAATCTTTCTTTCCACGGCGATCAAAGGCTGCGTCGAGTGGGCCAAGAAGAATGATGTCACCCTGATTACCGCGGAGCACATGGATGTCATCAATGACAAGAGAGCAAAAGAAAAAAGCAAATAGAAGACAAAACGGAACGAGAGGATTACCTTCAAGGTAATCCTCTCGTTCATTTCTCTTTGATGGGATAGCCCACCACACTTTTTTTATGCGTTAATTGGGAAAGATAGACTATTTGTCATCTCTTTCGTCCATTTTTCTGTTGATTTTCTCAAGTGTATCTTCCTTCGTATCCTTGAACTTATCTGACACATCATCCTTCGTGTCATCAAACTTTTTCGCGACATCAGCCTTCTTGGACTGAAGCTTTCCCTTAAGTTCCAGCTCCTCATTTCCTGTGACCTTTCCTGCTGCTTCCTTGGTTTCTCCAGCGACCTTATCCTTAGCATTCTTTAGCTTGTCTTTCAAATCTGACATATTATCCTCCTAAATGTAGTATTGAAGATTACTCTTCCATACCATTAAACCATATTAGTTTGTATTTTCTGTTAACTAGTCCTGAATATTCCCTGACATCTGGGATTTTAAAGCAAGGGAAATGCATGGGGAAATGGCCACTAGAGGACGCTTTCTGCTTCCTGCACCAGTTCAAGCATCAGTTCCTTTACCGTTACGATCTCCTTGACCCGGTAGGCATTGCTCCCGGCAAACACCAAACCCTCTTCCCCCTGAGCGGAATTCATCAGCGCATCGGAAATACAATAAGGGGTCGTTTTCGGGTCGCAGGGGATCAGGCAGTTGTAGCATCTCTTGACTTTTATCTTCCCAAACTCATCGAGTTTGTTGGTGAATGTGTTCCTGATGACCCTGCCAGGCATGCCTACCGGGCTGTTGATGAGTCGGATATCTTCCTTCTTCGAATCCAGATAGGCCATCTTGAAGGACAAATCCGCATCACATTCCTCTGTACCCACAAATCTCGAGCCCATCTGGACGCCTGACGCACCATGGCTCATGTAGTAGGCGATATCCTTCCCGGTAAATATCCCTCCAGCCACAACAAGCGGAATCTTCACGCCGTACTTTTCTTCATAGGGCCTGATGGCCTCCAAGACTTCCGGGAGAATGTCCTTCAATTCCATATAGGTGTGGTTCTCCATCTCGTCCTTCTTGAATCCCAGATGTCCGCCCGCTTCAGGTCCTTCAATGATAAACATATCCGTGACCCGCCCGAATTTCTTGTCATACACCTTCGAAATAAGTCCCGCGGCTTTTCCTGAAGAGACGATGGGGGCAATCTTGGTCTTTGTCCCCTCCACCAGTTTAGGAAGACCCAGCGGCAGCCCAGCTCCCGTTATGACAAGGTCGATGCCTTCTTCGATGGCAACCATCATCAGTTCGTTGTAGTTGTTCATGGCCGCCAGGAGGTTCACCCCGAGGATCCCCCCGTTGGAAAGTTCCCTGGCTCTTCTGATCTGTTTGATCATGGCTCTCTTGTTCGCTTCAAAATTGTTCTTCAGGAAATCTTCTTCCTTGAACCCGATCTGCACCCCTGAGATGATTCCAATTCCACCTTCACTTGCCACTGCTCCTGCAAGAGTGGACAGCGATACCCCGATGCCCATTCCTCCCTGGATGATGGGAATCCTGGCTTCTATATCTCCAATTTTAAGACTCTTTAGTATACTCAAATTTATCTCTCCTCATATAAGTCGATTAACGGATAGGTACATTATAACGGCTCATGCTTTGATAATCAAAATATTAAGGGATTCTTAAGAAGCTTCCCAGAAGAGTTCATTCCTGAATCCCTGGGGAAACTTGCGCCATAGGGGAATAAAGATGTCTGCATTTGCATGGAATTCTTCCGCTTTTTCCCTTTCGAAGACGATGCAATATTATCTTCATTCCCTTGAGGCCCTGTCCTACAGATGATATCATTATCTTAAGAGAGGTATGAATACCCACAATGAATTGAACCTCATTGCCTGTCTTTCCTAGCAGCTACCTGAAGAGGAGGGATCATGCCATGGAAAAGCCCAGATTGAAAATCTTCACTTTGTCCCTGATCCTTATAGCAACGCTTTCACTAGGACTGTTCAGCGGCTATGAGCTCCGGGGCATCCCTACAGATAAACTCCTGTCGGAAAACATGGAACTGAAGGCTTCACTTGAGGCTTCAGAAGAGGAAAAGGATCTCCTCTTGTCCTCCCTGATGAATGAAAAAGTTCAGAAAGAAGTCTTGGCCCTTGAAAATGAAAGGCTTGATGGCGTATTGAAGGAAAATTCCCAGGAAACCCTTACGCTTAAAGCAAAGAGCGAACTCAAGGTCATCAGTGGACTCGTGGATGTCCTCGATATCGACGCTTCCATTGTTGTCGACCTCAGGTATGCCACAGAAAACAACTTCACGAAAAAGAAGGTCTATCCCGAAGAAAGCCGGGCAATCCTCCGACTTGAGACCGCCCTCAAGCTAAAAGCGGCAAACGAGATTTTTGAGAAGGACGGCTACCATATCAAAATCTGGGATGGCTACAGGCCAAAATCCGTGCAGGAGATATTCTGGGCCCTCGTCCCGGACCCGCAATATGTGGCGGACCCTTCGGTGGGCTCGAACCATAACCGAGGTTCCGCAGTAGACATCACCCTGGTGGATGCCGGGGGGAACGAACTGGAGATGCCCACGGACTTCGACGACTTCACCGAAAAGGCTTCGACCGGTTATGCCGGGAATTCACCAGAAGCCCAGAAGAACATGGAATACCTGATTCGGGTGATGAACTCATGCGGGTTCGTCGGCAACCGCTATGAGTGGTGGCATTGGAACGATTCCACCGGCACCTATCCGCTGAATAATGTCAGTTTTGACCAGTTTGCAGACTAGTTCCATTTGAAAAATATCAAAAAAAAAAAAAAACAGGAAGCTGCACGGATTAGCTATCCCTGCAGCTTTTCGAATATTTCCTTGAACCTTGCCATATCCTGGCGCTTCACCCTGTAGACCTTCCCTCCGGCGAACCTTTTCTCGAGATAAATGGCGTCCTCTTCCTCGCCCCCCTTGAAACAAAGAAGGATTTCTCCCGAGTCGTCATTCATCGAGACCTGGTAATCGTACTTCCCGAAATCTTCCTTGAACTCCAAATCCGTCATCTGTGCCCTCTCCATGATGTCGACAAGACCTCTGATCACCTCGATTTCCTCAATGCTCTGGAGCTTCTCCCCAAAGAACTGATAAAGATAGGACGGTATTCGTACACCGAGAGGGAAATGACTTGGATGCCGTCGATGCTTACCTCAGAAGGATGATCCATCCTGTCCCTGGAGAGGTTTTTCCACACGAAAAAGAGCGCTAGACCCAAAAGACAGACCAGGGTGAATAGAAGGGTTTTTCTCTTCATGGCATTCTCCTTTTTTCCGGTTACCCGCACTTGGAATGACTTGGATTTTCTGGATCTTGAAGAACTAATGCCTGTACTAATTATACCAAATATTTAATATGTACAGATGAATTCAAGCAATAAAAAGGCACTGCCTTAAATGCTGCCTTTCCCTCTACCCATAGGGTTTAGAGAAGTCATGCATCAGATTGCAGTGCCTTGATTATGGTCTTCTATTCATTACCTTCTTGCATTGATCCTTATCAGAAATGCTTCTAGTCCAGCTTCTTTTTTACCGTCGAGAGAATCAGTGCGGCGACAACCGTTCCGATGACGATGGACAGGATGTACATCGAAAGATTTCCCACGGCATTAGGGATGGGGAGCACGAATATTCCGCCATGTGGTACCGCAAGGGTTGCACCGAAGAGCATGGACAAGGCTCCCGCCAGAGCGGAACCAACCATGAGGGAGGGAATGACCCTGAGGGGGTCTGTTGCTGCAAATGGGATGGCCCCTTCAGTGATAAATGAGACCCCCAGCGCCCAGTTGGCTTTTCCGGCTTCCCGCTCTTCCAGCGTGTACTTATTCTTGGCAATGACTGTGGATAGGGCGATGGCAAGTGGTGGCACCATTCCCGCTGCCATGACCGCTGCCATGACACCGGAGGGTTGCCCCTGGGCGATGGTTGCAGCCCCGAAGGTATATGCGGCCTTGTTGATCGGTCCGCCCATGTCTGCAGCCATCATCAGACCCAGAATTCCACCAAGGAGCACAGCGTTGCTGCCGCTCATATCCCCAAGCCAGCTGACCATAGCATCGTTGATGCTTTTGACCGGTCCGCCAAGAACAAAAATCATCACAAGTCCGACGATCAGTGTCGAGATGACAGGAAGGATGAGCACAGGCATGAGTCCTTCAAAAGATCTGGGCAATTTCACAACTTTCTTGATACCCACGACAACATATCCGGCTAGAAAACCTGCCAGCATTCCTCCGAGAAATCCTGCACCAAGCGTACCCGCAAGTACTCCACCAACCATACCGGGAACGATACCCGGCCTGTCAGCGATGGAATAGGCAATGTAGCCTGCAAGAATTGGGATCATGAGCCCGAATGCCGCTCCACCCATCTGACCGAGGGCAGCTGCGATGGTGCCTTCTTCTTTCGACGCATTGATTCCAAAAGCAAAGGAGAAGGCGATGAGAAGACCGCCAGCGACAACAAATGGAATCATGAAGGATACGCCAGTCATGAGATGCTTGTACACGCCTGTCTTTTGTTTCTTCGCCGTTGCTGCGGATTCTTCCGGTCTCTTTTCTGATGCGTTCGGTGCTTCAACCTTAAGTGCTCTTTCGATGAGCCCTTTGGCATCCTTGATGGCCTCCTTGACGGAGGTCTCCACCACTGGATAGCCTGTGAATCTGGATTTGTCAATTTTTGTGTCGATCGCCAGGATGACGGCATCTGCTTCCTTCAGATCTTTTTCGGTGATGACGTTTTCCGCACCGACTGAGCCCTGGGTTTCAACCTTGATCTCATGCCCCATTTCCTTGGCTGCTATGGAGAGCGCTTCCGCTGCCATATAGGTATGGGCTATACCTGTAGGACATGATGTGACTGCAACTAGTTTCATAATAATTCCTCCTCGAAAAAAATGTTATGGCCTATTATTCAAACACATTGATGAATTCTTCATAGGTCTCGCAGGTCATGAGCTTTTCCCGGACTTCCTCACGCATGAGGTTTCTGGAAATCTCACTTAAGGCTTTAAGATGAAGGTCGCTTGATTCCAGAGGAACCGCAATCAGGAAGAACAGATGAGCCGGCAAATCATCCATGCTTTCGTAATCCAGGCCATTGTTGCTTCTCCCGAAGACTATCGATGCCTCGTTCACCCCTGGGCTCTTTCCGTGGGGAATGGCAATTCCCATTCCGATTCCTGTTGAAAATTCCGTTTCTCTCTGTAGTACGGCTTTTCTGAATTCTTCCTTGTTCCTGACCTTCCCATCCTTGACCAGGATATCGATGAGCTCATCGATGACATCCTGCTTATTTTCAGCTTTCAGGTTGAAAGTCACTCTTTCCTTTGAAAACATGTCTTTTGTATACATTATTCTACCTCCCAAATTTTTTCTTCAGCATAAACCATTAACTTTTTCACATCGTCCAGGGTACACGCCTCTGTCCCCTCAGTCATCACTGCTGCGGCTCCCGCTGCCTGAGCCATGACCAGTGTCCTTCTGTCGTCCAGCTGTTCCAGTTCACTGTATACCAGTGCTGCAACCATGGAATCTCCCGCGCCTACCGTGCTCCTGACTTCAACCTTCAGACCCTCGCCTTTGTATGCCCCCTTATGGGTAACCAGGAGGCTCCCTTTTTCGCCCCGTGAAACCAGGACCTTCTTCAATCCATTCTTCAGGAGGTTTTTCATCTCGATGAGAATCTCCTCTTCAGTAAGCTCTTCTTTGTCAACCAGTGTAGCAAGCTCCTTTTCATTGGGTTTGATCATATCGGGTTTTTCCAGGAGCGCCTGCCTCAGGTATTCCCCTTCAGCATCTACGATGACTTTGGCCCCTTTTGCCTTTGCTTTCTGTGTCAGGATCCCGTAGATGTCGCTGGGGATTCCCTGACATATCCCCCCGGACAAGACAACGACATCCCCTGATTTTACAATCCCGTCATAGAGCGAATAGAACTTTTCCATTTCCCCTTTCGTGATGACAGGTCCCGGCTCGTTGATATCCGTGTAGATGCCGTTCTTCCTGTCCACGACCTTCGTATTTGTCCGGGTGCTCCCCGTCACGGAGACGAATTTCTCTGCGATTCCCCTGTTCTTCAGTTCTTTCCGGAACACTTCCTCAAAAATGCCGCCGAGGAATCCAATGGCCACCGAATCAATGGCAAACTCCTTCAAGACCTTCGAGACATTTATTCCCTTGCCTCCGATGTCATGCCTTACAGAGACCACCCTGTTGACCTCCCCTGGAGAGAAGTCATCAAGAATCAAGGTCTTGTCCATGGCCGGATTCAAAGTGACTGTGATAACCATTCTCTGACCTCCTCCTATTTGATAATATCGACACCTTCATCATTGAAAGCGGATGTCGTTTCTTCATCGATTTCTCCTGCGGTGATGACCGCGGAAATCCCCCTTAGGGGACAGATGACGGCAAAGCTCACCTGGCTGAACTTCGTGGCATCACAGACGACATATCCCTTGTTCGCCGAATTGATCATCTGTTTCTTAATCGCAGCTTCGATATGGTTAGGGGTGGTGACCCCGTCCTCGAGGGATATTCCATTGGTGCCGATGAAAGCCATGTCCGCCTTGAAGTTCTTTAGGGTGTCTTCCGCCATATGTCCCACCATGGCTCTAGTTTTTCCTCTCACGCTGCCTCCGGTGAGGATCAGTTCAATACTGTCGATTTCATGAAGTTCCTCCGCGATATCCAGCGAGTTCGTGATGACGGTGATCTTCTTGTCCCTGATCCTTTTCGCGATCTCCAGTGTAGTGGTTCCAGAATCCAGGATGATGGTGTCTCCATCTTCAATTAGCTTCGATGCGATCTCCCCGATTTTTCCCTTATCCCCTGAATACTCTTCCCTCTTTTCCTTGAAACTGGGTTCGAATCCTCTTCGCTGAAGAACGACTGCTCCACCATGTGTTCGTTTGAGAAGGCTGTCCCTTTCCATTTCCTGGAGGTCTCTCCGTATGGTGGATTCGGAAACTTCAAAAATCTCTGCCAGTTCAGTTACCTTCAGGCTTGATTTTTCCATGAGCATCCGTGCGATATTTCTTTTCCTCTCTTCTGCAAACATCAAATTCCCGTCCTTTCCATTTTCTCGTTTTTCGTCGTTTGTGACTGTTTGTGCTCATTATTGCTATTGTAATCGATGGTCTTGCGTGTGTCAATACGTTTTCAAGGACTATTTTTAATAATTCATTTAAATCCGCTCATAAATGAGCATGATGTGAAAACCTCTCTTTCAGGCAGGTCTACTTGAGTTTGATAAGATTTCCGGACGCTCAAAAAGCGGGTAGGATTTCCCTTGCCCGCTCGTCTTTATTTGATTTCTTCCCCGATACGCGAATTTAGAGGATCTTATTTAGGAAATCCCTGGTCCTGGCTTCTTTGGGATTGGAGAAAAGTTCCGCTGGGACAGCCTCTTCCACAATATATCCGTCATCCATGAAGATGACCCGGTCGGAAACCTCCTTGGCAAACCCCATTTCATGGGTCACCACAACCATGGTCATCCCCTCTTTGGCGAGGTTTTTCATGACCTGGAGGACTTCTCCAACCATTTCAGGATCAAGGGCAGAGGTCGGTTCGTCAAAAAGCAGGATGTTCGGATTCATGGCCAGAGCCCTTGCGATGGCCACTCTCTGCTGCTGCCCGCCAGACAGCTTGCCGGGCATCGTCTCCGCCTTTTCGCTAAGGCCCACCTTCTTCAGGAGTTCGATGGCCTTCTTTTCTGCCTCTTTCTTGCTCAGGATTCCCAGTTCCACAGGGGCGAGGGTGATGTTCCTCATGACGTTCATATGGGGAAACAGGTTGAAACTCTGGAAGACCATGCCGATGTTCTCTCTGATCTTGTTGATGTTCAGCTTCTTGTCCGTAATGTCGTTTCCCTCTATGCGGATATGCCCTTCATCGATCTCCTCCAGACCGTTAAGGCATCTGAGCAGAGTGGACTTCCCGGAACCTGACGGTCCGATGATGCAGCGGACCTCCTGGCTCCTGACGGAAAGGTCGATTCCCTTGAGCACCTCCAGGTCCCCGAATTTCTTCATTAATCCTGCTACGCTGATCATAAACTTAACTTCCTTTCTACAAGATCACCCAGTAAAGAGATGAGCTTGATCATGGTGAAATACATCACGCCGATGATGAAATAGATCTCGAAAGAATTATAAGTGGCCGCTACGATGATCTGCCCCCTCTGCGTCAGCTCCCCAAGGCCGATGACGGACAAAAGAGACGTATCCTTGAGCGAGATGATCATCTGGTTCACAAAGGCCGGCACCATGTTCTTCACCGCCTGGGGGATGATGACCTTCCACATGGTCTTTCCCTTAGACAATCCGAGACTCCGGGCCGCTTCCGTCTGCCCATTCGAAACGGAGAGTATTCCTCCCCTGAACACTTCCGACATGTAGGCGCCGGCATTGAGGCTGATGATGATGATTCCTGCGGTGAGGTTGTCGATCCTGATGTTCAGGATGTCAGGGATGCCGAAGTACAGGAAGAACGCCTGGATGATGAGCGGTGTTCCTCTGATGATATCGACGTACCCCTTTGCCAGGAGGTCCGGAATCTTTCCCCCGGAAAGCCTCATGAGACTGACAACAAGTCCGATAAAGATCGCAAACAGGATGGAACTCATGGAAATGACCAGTGTCATCCGCATGCCCTGCAAGAGGACAGGAAGGCTGTTTTTCAAAATCTCTATAAAAGTCACTTGGCCACCTCTTTTTTCGAAACTACTTGCCGATGTACTTGTCTACGATCTTCTGGTACTCACCGTTGGCCTTAAGCTTGGCGAGTCCTGCGTTGAACATCTCGATAAGCTCAGGATTGGCTCCCTTCTTGACGATGAATCCATAAGGAGTGGAGGTCACCTTATCTCCGATGACTTTAAGTTCCGGTGTCGCCTCTGTCTTGAACTTGTACTGGGCCACTGGATAGTCCTCGAAACATACATCCGCATTTCCTGAAGTTACGGCCTGGAACATGCTTGGTGTATCGTTGAAGTAAATGAGAGTCGCACCGTACTTGCCTTTTATGCTTTCGGCATAGGTCGCCCCGGCTGTTCCCTTCTTCACCGCAAAGGTCTTTCCTGCAAGGTCTGCTTCGCTCGCAAGGGCGGAATTCACCTTTGCCACTATGGCGACGCCCGAGTCATAATAGGCATCCGTATAATCCACAGTCAGCTTTCTCTCGTCGGTGATGCTTATTCCGGCAATCGCCCCGTCAATCTGGTTTGCCTGGATCCCTGGGATAATTCCTCCGAAGTCCATAGGCTTCAACTCATAGGTGAATCCTTCAGATATCGCGATGGCATCTAGCAGCTCGATATCGATGCCTGCATATTTCCCGTTATCTTCGAACTCGAAGGGTGCATAGGTCACATCCGTTGCGATGATATATTTCTTGTCTTTCGCAGAACTCCCTGAGCACCCCGTCAGTAGAAATACCCCTAGTAGCAGACTGCTTATTCCTGTAATCATTTTCCCTTTCATGCCTGTTCCTCCTCGTTTTGTTTTTTCATTTATGAATTTTATAATTTTCAATTATTCATAATGCGTATCTGATGCTTCCTTTGTTCAAACTCTTGATTCCCGTTTGCATTTGCATTTTTCCTTTAAATCATTGATTTAACTCGTTTTTGTTCTCAATGTAATTTATTATAGGGAGATTTTTTTCATCCGTCAACATATATTTTGCAAGTTATTGAATTCAATCCTGCATTATTGTTTTTGATACGTTTACATTTAGGCCCTGCCTTAAAAAATTATTTCCAACATGGGCACGGGACCTGAAGAGGTCCCGTGCGGATTTTCCCCAAGGGAAAACTCCGATAGCTTTACATGCCATCGGAGTCTTCAGGATTTATCAATAGAATAATATTTTATGATTTTCGAGGGAATGAAGGGTCAGTTGACAATCTCGTTCACGGTGACGAAAATGTAGCCTCGTACCTTGAGCTCACGAAGAAGAGTAGGAAGGGCTGAGACCGTCTTGTCCGAATGCATGTGCATCAGCACGATCCCATTATGTGTCGCATTCTCCAGCGTGTGGTTCACGATGTATGTCGGGGTGATGGTCACCCCATACCTCGTGGTCGCCCAGTCACTGGTATCCACGGACCACAGCACGAGATATTTGTACCCTTCTTCACCCGCGATTCTCTTCACCCTCTCATCATACGACCCATAGGGGGGTCTCAGAAGATAGGAGGTGGTTCCTACGGTGCTTCTGATGATGTCCCTGTCTAAAGTGATCTGTCTTCTGATCTCCGCCTCGCTGACGTCTGTGAATTCCGGATGGCTGTATCCATGACTCTCGATGACGTGGCCCCTCGCTGCGATTTCCTTGACGATCGTCGGATTGTTCCTGATCCACTCGCCATTGGGGAAGAAAGTTGATTTTGCGTCATAGGCGTCGAGGGTATTGAGGATGGAACGGATCTGAGATACGCTTCCGGAGTCATCAAAGGTGATCGCGATTTTTTTCACTGTCGAGGATTTATTGCCTTTCGTGATCACGACCGCCGGCGCACCGGAGGATGGGGTCGTCGGGGGATAATTGGACAGATAGCTCGGACTGGCATAGCCCTCCTTTCCCGAATACCTGACCTTTGGCCATGCTTTCGAGGTATCCAGGACTTCTACCCTGGCGCCCTTGGGTATGGTCAGGATGACCGCATAGGCGGTGCTCGGGCCAGTCCTCAGGTTCAGGGCTGCCGTCGTATACTTGTAGCTAAGGACGGTTGTAGGCACTGAGCTGCTGAGATAGCTTGCGCTGGCGTATCCGGTTTTTCCGCTATAGGTGACTTTGGACCACCCTCCTGAAGTACTGATCACGCTGACCGATGAGCCTTTGGGTATTGTGAGGATGATCGCATAGGATGTCCCGGGACCTGTCCTCAGGTTCAAGCTGGCTGTGGTATAGGCAATGGTATTGCCGCTCTTGTCCGCAAGATAATTCGTGCTCGCATATCCGCTATAGTTTCCATAGTTCACTTTCGCCCAGATTCCCGAATATCCAGTAACCCTTACTTCACTTCCCTGTGGCATGACGGTGAGGATTGCATACTCTGTTCCGGGACCTGAACGCAGATTCACATTTGCCGTGGTCACCTTGATCTCTTCCGCAGAAACACTGACAAAACCGGAGTCACCCTTCTTCATTACATCTTCTGCCATCATGCTGAACATCAGCACACAAAATGAAATCACAAGTAAAGAAACCAAAGTGACAACCGGCTTTTTATGTCTCATCCAGTTCGTCATATACATGCCTCCTTACAAATGAAGATAGAATGGTACATATTCTTCATCTTGTGACTTAATGGTATCACGTTTCAATATTCTGTCAATTGGCCCGAAACCACTGGTATTGCTTTGTTTTTTACATTTAACTCTACAATGCGCTCGACGGCTTATGTTTTCAGAAGGTCTGAACTTTTGACCCCATTTGTTATGTTTCCATTACATTATTGGAACAAAGGTTTCCACATGACAATGCCCTGTACATCACAGTCTCTTTGTTTCCAGAAGTCAGAAAAATTCGGAGAAATGCAATAAAAAAGGGAACAGGCATAAAATACTCTCCTCATTTCTATAGATATTGGACTCTGACTTCTTTTCCCAGCATCTGGGCAAGATTACGCATTTCTTCTACTTGTCTCACCTTGATATTAAAGTCCATGGGAAAGTTCGGATTCTGTTGATTGGCGTTCACCGCCATGCCCAAAGTGATCGATAAAACCGTACAATCCTCGATGATCATCTTGGCGAGCATTGCTGCCCCGTTCTTGTCGTTCAGTTCCCGGAAGATTTCCGAATCTTCGCAGGGATGGATATATTCTTTGAGGATGATCAGAGCCTTGTTGATGGTAAGCACTCCTTCGGTGATCAGGTCAACCCCTTCCAGGTAGGCGACAGGTGGCACCTCTTTCGTATAGGTGGACAAGTCAACTTTCAGGTCCTTTCCCGAAATCCGGGAAAGGATATTGGCGGTGGTTCCACCGGAGACGACCACCTTACCCTTCGCATTCAGGATACTTTTCACCAGATTGTCATCATCCTTCCTGTCTGCAGGAGGACCCACAAAGAGGTTGAGAATTTTCGGAATATGGAGCCTGATTCCAACAGCCGTTGAATCATCTCCCGGTTTGTTCCCATACAGGGCACCAACGACCTCCAGCAGCTGGTATGCCATGGAATAGGCCGTGTTTTCCTTTTTGGAGAGACTCATGAGAAATCCGGCGACATCATCCCATTGCCATCCAAGATTAAGAGACATTCCCAAGCCTGCATGAAGGATGCCATCACTGATTAAGACAAGGAAGTCCTCCTCATCCATCTGGAACCACCTTTCATAGATGACCTTTCCGCTCAAATACACCGTCTTTATTTCCGTTTCCCTCAGCTTGCCATTCCTCAAAAGAAAAAACTTGGGATTGTCGAATTCCACCGTGTATACCGAACCGTCATTCATGATTTTCGCAATGGTGAAGGTGCAATAGGCGAGCTTTCTCACTGAACACTCTGGCAGGGTACTCACCATGGTATCGACGGTCTCCTCCAGAGTAGCTCCTTTTTTCAGCATGGTCACCGCGATTTTGGCGGTAAGTGTTGCCAGAATGTTGGCCTTCACCCCTGAACCGAGTCCGTCCGCAAGGACGATGATGGAATAGTCCTTCTCCCTATGCACTAAGACACGGTCACCGCACAGCTCTTCCTCATGCTTGTTCAAGCTTCTGTTGAAGATTTCAATTGAATAGTCGATCTCACTCACTCTCCTTTATCATGACTTTCTTCAGGTTGTTGAGAGCAACTTTCGTCTCTGCGGTGGTTTCCCCCAACAGACTGGCGATTTCCTGAGAAATCCTCATCTGCTTGTCGATGACATCCTGGGCGACCTTCAGCGTGTTTTCCTTCATGATTTTCAGGTCCTTCCTCCGTTTCTCATCTTCTGTGATATCACTCATGATGATCAGAATCTGGTGTGTCTCCTGAAGGTGGATCATGCTCTGCATGAATACCCTGTCCGTATCGGTTCGATGCAGTCTTTTGGTCAGGACATCTCTCTTTTCAGACAGAGCATTCTTGATTTCCACGGCATCCATGATGTATTCCAGGGGGAATCCCCTAAGGTCGCGGTCCTCCTTGTTGAAAACTGCCTTTGCCGAAGGGTTGAGCATTCTGATCTCCAGGTTTTCGTCGAGGATGATGATGAGGTTGGGAGAATTGAAGAAGATGATGTCGTTCATCTGTTCCGCCTTCATCCTCATATAGGGCATGCACATCTCGATTTCGGACATCCCTTCTATGACCGATTTGGCTTTTTTCCGGCAAGAATCGTACCCACAGGCTCCGCAATTGAGCTCGTCCTTCACGGAAGTTTTTCCCATCTTCCTGAGAATTTCGATAACCAACTTCTCTGGCGGTTCATAAAGGTAGCTCCTGATTTTATAGTACTCCGTGGAGAGATCCACACCGTCATCGATGTTATCCGCCCCCATGGCCTCCCACCCTTCTTCCATGAAATGCTTTACCCTCTGCTTTCTTTTGAAGATATTCCCCGCATCCTTTGGGATACAAGGCCCGTTGATGCAGGATTCGGTGCAGGAGGAAAGCTCGATATAGGCCTTGTCCAGCTGACCGGACATGATTTCGCCGAGGATTTCCTTGACGTTGTCCGTCCCTGTGATGCTGATCATGTCATATCCCGCCTCGATCAGGGTATCCTGAAGTCCTTCGCCAATCCCTCCTGATGTGGGATATTTCCTCCCCTTCCTCGTTGCTGTGAGGTCCGGCACCGATGGCGAAAGATGTTCGATGTCCAGGCCATGGGCTGTAAAATAGGGCATGATTTCTTCGAAGGTCAGCACCGCATCGATGATACCGAGGTATTCCGGGTCCATGGCTTCCCTCTTCTTGGAGAGGCACGGTCCGATGAATACGGTATAGGCATCCTTGTTTTTCTCCTTCACCGCTTTGCCCAGGGCAATCATAGGGGAAACCGAAGGAAGAAGATAACTTACTGTTTCCGGGTAATACTTCCTGATGGTGTAATTAACGGAAGGGCAGCAGGTGGATATGGCATACTTCATGTCCCCGTTCACCAGAGTCTTCCGATAGCTTTCGGTCACCTGTTCGGCGCCATGGGCTACTTCCATGACTTTCGAGAATCCTATGCGGCGCAGTCCTGCCACAAAGCCGCCATAGTTTTCGTAGAATCCTGCAAAGGACGGGGCAATCAGGGCCACAACCTCACGCCCTTCTTTCACGGCACGAGTGACCGGATCCATGTCGCTTTGGATGTGTCTTGCTTCCTGGGGACAGACGACAAAACAGATTCCGCAGTACACGCACCGGTCTTCCATGATGGTGGCCTGATTATTGCTGTATTTGATTGCCTTTACCGGGCAGCTTCTCACACACTTATAGCAGTTCATACAGTTGGCTTTCGAAAAATTCATGATGTCCATTGCTATTCCTCCCTCATTTCATCCATGAAGCCCTTTCCCGCTTCAGGCAAAGGCTGTGGACCATGGTGTATATACAAACAGAGCCTGTATTCTGCGTTTATCTAGGCAAAAATCCGTCTTTTGCCGGACTATTTCAGAAATCTTCTTTCCACGCTCCTGAGCGTTACTGATAATCTCGTTCGATTCTTTATGATGGAAGAACTTCCAGTGCATATTTCGATGAACAAGAGATTCTCCCAATACTTTTAAACCTTCAACAGACAAATTATATAGCATTATGAAAAAATTAACAATCTTGTTCCGGAATATGCACACCTTCTCTTTGTTCCCAGGGCGTTTTTCTTACATAATGCGAAATTCCTGCTACATGCGCAAATCTGCATCATGAGGCAGGTCTTTCGTCTTCTCTCTTTCCTGATTTACAAGCTCTTTTTGCAAACAGTGCTGCAAATAAGACAATGAAAAAGGAATTCCGATGAATCCCTTTTATTTCCTATCACAGATAGATTCCGCACTGATGCCTTTAAGCTTGCCTTAATTTGTATAATCTAGAAATATTTTAAATCTGGGTTTGAAATTAATCCTGACCGAACCTAATTCATTTTTTATTAGTATCTGCGACTCTTCCTTTTTATCTAAAAGGATTTCGATTCCCTCTACATTCTTAAAATCTAAAAATGAAATGAGTTCGTTACGATCTGCAGAGTAAACCTGTATTTTGATATCTGAATTCGATGGGGAAACACTTAATACAAACCTTTCATCGGCAGAGTTATTAAATTCATAATTTGCTTCATTATAAATAAATGGGATATTCTCCTCTAGGAGTTCAGGTTCACACTCAAATAGCGAAAGCAGAGAAAGTTAATCCGGTAAATTCATATTCAATCCCTCCAAAGTATCCGTTGCATCAGTTCCAATGATTCTACAACTTCATAATGATTGATTGGATCCACTAATACATCCTTTATTTTTAATAAGCATTCCATTTTCAACACAGATTTCTAAGAGAGCGATTTTGAGAAGACTCCCAAGGTCAGGAAGTGTCTCAACATGTCGGTCCAAAGAAATCTCCTAATTCTGGAAGCAAAGGTCGATATCAAGCGATTGAGCATATTCCCTGAAAAGGTCATTGACGTCCTCAAGCCTTTCTGCTTTTGTTACCTTGAGAGATCGGATAGGGTTTTTCCTGTTGTTATTGTGGACATCCATACATCCCAAGCCTCCATCACAGGTTGAGTTACGCTTCTTTAAGCAGCGCGTACACCGGCGCTCCTGGAAAAAAGGCGATGCCGTCATAGCACTTAACAAAATTCTCATTCCATCCTACTCATATTTTTCAGTCTTGTTGAATCTAGTCCAGAACAGTTTTTTCGTTGCCCCCCTGGCGGCGCTTGTGAAAGCGTTGATGATGACCACCGTGTTTCCCTTGATGATTCCACCAAGGAGCGACACGGCTTCAAAGGTTGCCGACCTTCTGAGGAGCTTCTTGTCCACCACCGTCGTACTGGCGCAGTATCTCTTTGTCATGGCGCCCACGCGAAGGCAAAGAAGAGCGTTGACGGACCCTTCTGAAATGGAATTCACGATGAGGTTCGTCACATAGACCGCTCCAGGAATCAGGCTTCCGAGCCCTCCGCCCAAGATGGAGGCGATAACGGGTTCAAGCTGCTCATCGAGAAGGTCCATGTCCTCGATTCCTCTCGCCATCAGAACGGTGGCTCCGATATTTCCGTAAAGATAGGCCATATCCCTCAGGCTTGGCCTCTGATTGAAGATATGCGATACCTCCCAGACCAGCCTGGTGATGTTTGCAAAGACGAAAATCCCGTCCAGGGAACCGTTCTGGGAGATGGCTGTCGTGATGAACACAGACGCCGCATTCTTCTTCACGACGATGTTGGATTCCGCCTCCAAAAGGGCTAATGCCCTTTCAACCTCTTCCCTGAGGTCTTTTTCCTCATCAAATACGAAGTTTAGCCTCTTCAGGTGGACGTTTTTTTTCAGAGATGCTTTCAGTTTCAGAAGATACTCTCCATACCCCGGTGAATCCACGGATTCCGGGATGTCCGGGCGCTTTCTCAAACTGAGGAATGCCAGAAAGGGAATAAAGATGATCATCCCGAAGGCAAGAATCAGGAGGGTCAGGGTGAAATAGCCCAAATAGGGATGGACATCCCTCGTCAGGGCATAAATCGCAGCGGTCTGATTCACCGCGAATATCACCAGAATGACAAGGATGCTGAGGGACACATAGATCAGTATCCCCTTTAATGGTTTCTTGATTCCTTCCATAACAAAAACTCCTCCCTAAATTACCTCTGTCTTATGAGATCAAATCATTTTCTTCACTTATCATACCATTTTAGGGAATGGGCAAAATGGCTTTTTTGTAACAATTATTTTTCAGCCTCCTTTTTCCCTGGTACTTTGGTTTCCTCCTGTCCCCCGACACCATGGCTTGGAGACGAGATGTCTTCCCCTCTTATCCACAACAAAATAGAAACCATCCACAGGTTCCCCTCTAAAGCTGTTCACCGCGTGCAAAAGCAAGAAAAGCAGAAGAATTCATCAGGTTCCCTTCATATCCATGTCTCAGGTACCATGGAATTTGGTATAATCAATCATAGAAGACAAAAACGGGAGACGGAGGGCTGCTCATGGAAATATCAAAACAGGTCGCTATGAATATCGTCACGGAAATCAACGGCATCATCGGAGAAGACATCAACATCATGAATCCCGATGGGATCATCATTGCCAGCACAAATGCCAGAAGGATAGGTACCTTCCACGCCGGTGCAAAGAAAGTGATCGACGAGAACCTTGATGAACTCATCATCGCCTACGACGGGGAATATGAGGGAAGTTACAGCGGGACGAATATCCCGATTAAGTTCAAAGAGACCATCGCCGGGGTCATCGGTGTGACCGGGCCGGGCAATGAGGTGGTGAAGTATGGGAAAATCATCAAGAAGATGAGTGAAATTCTCATTGCCGAACAGTATTACTCCCAACAGCAGGAAATCGACCAGAGGATCAGAGACAGGTTCCTGACCGACTGGATTGCGGGAGGAACCATGAGCCATCTCCATGAACCCATGGTGGAGAGAGGGAACATCCTTGGGATAGATATCACCAAGAAAAGGCGCATCATGATCCTTTCCGTGGCAACAAAGAGTGAGCAGGGTCTGGAAGATATCGCTTCCATCGACAAGGCTGAAGAATACCTGATGCGTCACCTGGACAAGGATTCCTCTATTGAGGTCCTTAAGTCCGGCCGGTATATCATCGCCGCGCTGCTTGACCGGGATGACCTCCATATGCATAATTTCGCAGGATTTGCAAAGACAGAGGTGGAAAGGAACTACCCCGTGAAACTTGCCATCGGGATAGATTCGGGCAGCGAAGGTAGCCATCTGATCAGCCAATCTTACCAGAAAGCCCTGAAATCGCTCAGGACTTGCCTGCGGTCAAGGACCACCGACATCCGATTCTATAGTAGCATCAACATGGAGATCTTCATCAGCGAACTGACCCCTCTCACAAAAAGGGAATATATCCGGAGCATCTTCAAGGGACTTGGTGAAGTGGAGATTGGAGAATGGATATCCCTTCTGGAAGTCTTCTATGATGCTGAAGGGTCCCTCACGGAAACCGCAAACAAGCTCTTCATCCACAAGAATACCCTGCAGTACAAACTCCGCAAGTTGGGCTCTATGACAGGTTACGATCCAAGGTCCCTCAAGTTCTCCTCCCTCTACTACAATGCGATCCATTTCTATCGGGATCTTCTCATGACCTAAGCCGGTTTGTCACCCCCTTCTGCCATGTCTCCCAAGCCACTATAATTCGTCTATATTCGTTTCCTGTGACATATGAATCTCCTCCCCCCCTATATTATACTGAAACAAGCGTTGTAAACGTTATTACATTATTAGGGGGTACATATACATGCAGGGTATTGGACTAATGATCGCATTCATTCTATCCATCGTGCTGATGATTTTTGCCATTTCAAAACTCAAGATTCACCCATTTCTTTCGATCATGGGCGTTTCGCTTCTTCTGGCCGTCGTTGCTGGAATAAAATTAATCGAAATTCCTGGAATCATCGGAGATGGTTTCAGCGGAACCTTTAAGAGCATCGGTATCGTCATCATCTTCGGTGCCATGATCGGAACACTTCTCGAAAAAACCGGAGCAGCCATAAAGCTCTCTGACATGGTGGTCAGGCTTGTCGGCAAGAAACGTCCGGAACTGGCTATCCTCCTTATGGGCTGGGTCGTATCCATCCCCGTATTCTGTGACAGCGGCTTTGTCATCCTCAACCCCATAAGAAAAGCCCTTGCCAAGAGGACTAACGCGTCCAGCGTATCCATGACCGTCGCACTTTCCGCAGGGCTTTATGTCTCTCACGTGCTTATTCCCCCGACGCCCGGACCCATCGCTGCGGCAAGCACCCTGGGAATTGGGAACAACCTTCTTCTGGTCATCGGATTTGGTGCACTCTGTTCAATCTTCCCGCTCATCGCCGGTTATCTCTATGCGATGAAAATCGGAAAGACAGTGAAGTCCCTGGACGAAATCGAAGAATCTCATGAAACCGTCAAGACATATGAGGAACTTGTTGCAGAATTCGGCAAGCTTCCAAATGGATTTGCAGCACTGGCGCCGATCCTTATGCCGATCCTCCTCATGGGCATCTCCTCGATCGCTTCCATGGCCAAATGGTCAGGTCCCTTCGTAAACCTGCTCCTGTTCCTGGGAACCCCGATCATCGCCCTGGCTGTCGGACTTCTCTTCGGCGTTGCCCTATTGGCCACTGCCGGAAAGATGGAAGAATTTCATTCCATCGCAGATGAAACCCTGAGGACCGTCGGACCGATCCTTTTTGTCACCGCAGCCGGTGGAGTATTAGGAAAGGTTATCGCAGTTTCAGGACTTGTCGACTTCATCACCGCTCAGTCAGCAGTACTTAAAGCTGTCGGCATCTTCTTCCCCTTCGTCATGGCAGCAATCCTCAAGACTGCCCAAGGTTCATCCACAGTTGCCATCACAACTACGGCAGGTATCGTCGCACCTCTGATGGGTGTACTTGGTCTTGCTACGCCTGCACTGACCGCACTGACCGTCATGGCCATCGGAGCGGGGGCAATGACCGTATCCCATGCAAATGACAGTTATTTCTGGGTGGTCACCAACTTCGGAAACATGAGAGTCGAGGACGGATACAAAACGCAGACCATGATGACCCTTTTCATGGGTATCGCAGCCATGGCCGAGATTTTCATCATTTCACTCTTCCTCTAAGACTATCATGACATTCAAAAGGGACGGCTCGACCGTCCCTTTTCCAAAGGAGAAACCAATGAAGAAATTTATTTTGATCCCTGATTCATTCAAAGGTACCCTGAGTTCCATTGAGATCTGTGAAATCATGGAAAAAGAAATCAGAAAACAATTCCCGGATGCAGAAATCCTGTCCATTCCCGTCGCGGATGGAGGAGAAGGAAGTGTGGATGCATTCCTCTTGGCCGTCGGAGGCGACAAAGTAAATGTTTCTGTAAAAGGTCCCCTGTTCGAGGAGATCAGCTCCTTCTACGGGGTCATCGACGGGGGGAAGACAGCGATCATTGAAATGGCTGCCGCGGCGGGGCTTCCCCTGGTCGCAGACAAAAAAGATCCGCTCCTTACTACAACCTATGGTGTGGGTCAGCTCATGGTGCATGCCCTGGAAAATGGCTGCGAGAAGATCATCATGGGTCTTGGCGGAAGCGCAACCAATGATGGTGGTTGTGGAGCCGCTGCGGCACTTGGAATTAGGTTCCTTGACCGAGAAGGCAAAGAATTCATCCCCGTGGGTGGAACTCTCAAAGATATCGAAAAGATCGACAGGAGTGGAATCCATAAAAGATTGAAGGACGTCTCTGTCTTCACCATGTGCGACATTGACAACCCCCTCTATGGAGAAGCAGGCGCCGCCTACATCTTCGGGCCACAAAAGGGCGCCACCCCTGATATTGTCGCTAAACTCGACAAGGGGCTCAGGCATTTCTCGAATGTGGTGCATAGGGATCTGTGCTATGACTATGATATAATCAAAGGAACAGGAGCCGCAGGTGGAATGGGCTTCGGGATGATGGTATTCTTCGGTTCGAGCCTCCAGATGGGCATTGAAACCGTACTGGATACGGTCAGTTTCAACCACCTTTTGGATGGGACAGACGTTGTCTTTAGCGGAGAAGGAAGAATCGATTCCCAGAGCCTGCGAGGCAAGGTTGTCATTGGTGTGGCAAAGCGATGCAAGAAGAGAAACATCCCTTTGGTGGCCGTGGTCGGACAGATCGGTGAAGGCATTGATGATGCCTATGGCCTGGGGGTCACTTCTATTTTCAGCATCAATACTGCCCCGGAATCCTTTGAAATGGCAAGGCCAAAGTCAAAGAAGAATCTGACCACCACTATGGACAACATCCTGAGATTGATTAAAGGAGTGTAAAAAATGAAAATTGGTTTTATCGGACTGGGAATCATGGGCAAGCCCATGGCGAAGAATCTCCTCAAGGCAGGTTACAGCGTCAAGGTGTTCAACCGCTCCAAGGAATCCGTCAGGGAGCTGGTCTCCCTTGGCGCTACTGAAGGAAAAAGTATTGCAGACATGGCTGCTAATATCGATGTCCTCATCACCATGCTTCCGGACTCTCCCGATGTCAAAAAGGTCATGCTTGGCGATGACGGTGTCTTCGAGCATGCTGCCGGGAAGTTCCTCTACATCGATATGAGCAGCATCGCCCCTAGCGCATCTCAGGAGGTTGGTGAAAAGCTCAAGGAGAAAGACATCCATATGCTGGATGCACCGGTTTCAGGCGGAGACCAGGGCGCTATTGAAGGCACCCTGGTCATTATGGTCGGCGGAGAAGAGGAAGATTTCAAGAAGGCAGGCCCAATCTTCGATGTGCTCGGAAAATCCCATGTGCTTGTCGGCAGGCTGGGCAGTGGAAATACCTGCAAACTTACGAACAATCTCATCGTGGCGGCAAATATCGCAGCCCTTGCGGAAGGCCTTCTTCTTGCCAAGAAGACAGGAACGGACATGAAAAAGGTCATCGAGGCCATCAGGGGTGGAAGCGCAGGTTCCAATGTCATCGACACAAAATCAAAGAAGATGATAGAAGAAACCTTTGTTCCCGGCTTTAAGATCGATCTCCACATCAAGGACCTTCGCAATGCCCTAAAAACAGGAAAAGAAGCCCATAGCTACATGCCCATCACTGAACTTACCCTAGGCATGCTTGAGACTTTAAGCGAGGATTTTGATCTGGGGAATGCGGACCACACGGCCCTCTTCAAGTATTATCTCACCAGAATCAAGGACTGATCCCTGACCTTTCCCCACGATGATCCTATGGACATTGTTAGCTGGAAAATTCCGAAAGCAACGAAGATTCCCCCATGACTCAAACAGGAGTCATGGGGGAATCTTAATTGTCCGAAAGACATCAGGTCCTCTATTCTTGCGTCTGTCCACTCTCATGCATATACTTCGTACTTTCAAAGTGCTACGGAATGGACAGGCATTTTCTACTTTACTGACAAGTCGTTTCTAGCCCTTAAAAAAATAAGCCAGAAGGATGATCCCTGCAATCAGAGCAACTACAGTAAAAATACCAATGGCGATATCTTTCGTACTTTTTCTTTTCCCATGGTAATAAAAGCCATCTTCGATCTTCTCGGAGTGTTCCTTGGCGACATCGTGTGATTCGAATTTTCCTTGTTCGTTGAAGTTGTACATCCTGACACATCCTTTTTAATATTTTATTTCTTCTGATGGGTTCTATGTTTATCACTGTTCATTTTTCCCAGTGTTTACTTTTACTTGGTTAGCGTTTGCAGCCTTTAATGGCTTCTTGCAAAGGTATAAGCCTGATTTATCCAATCCATGACTTCATCATCAATCTCAGCTTGGTTTTCGATGATGAGGTGATGCATCCATCGATTCTTATAGGTTTCAACAGATTCCAGAATTCTTGGGCTTTGGATCCTCTTATCCAGCCCAAAGGAAAGGACGAGATATCGATCAGGTCTGTTTTTCAACTTACTACCGGGTAACCACACATAGGCAAACCCTCTCTTTGACTTGAATGAGATTTGTGTCTTGAAAATCTCTACGCTGACATTTTGAAATCTCGAGAGGATCCTGTCTTCAATGGCCGCATATACGGGGATGATCCCAGGCATCTGTGAGAAAAAGCGGGCAATATCCGTTTCATTATTCATTGACATGGGACTCCACACTCCACGATGAATGAGTCTTCATTTCCTCAGCCGATCAGCCTCAATGCACTTCATTCTTATGCCTTCATTATACGAGCAATCCTATATCTTTTCAATACTTCTGAGAAGCAAAAATATCAGCGGTAAAGTGTTACACTACCGGCTGAATGGTTTGGTTTTTCATTTCAAAGAATAGCGATGATTATCTTAACCCTTACGCGGCAATCTGACCCTTGTTCTTCTTCTCTTCGATAAATGTGACTTTTAGAACAGGTCGATTTTCGTATGAACGAAAGAAAACATCAACGGTTATTTCCTGCTTTTTCACCTTTCTCTCGTTATCCAGAGATACCTCGAAGATCTTCTGAAAAAGCAGGAAATCAACCTTTCAGCTGAAGCGATGCAAGCTGCAATCAGATGTGCACAGCGCGCGCTGATTATACTTTTACGCATAATTAAAAACTCCTTTCTATGTAGTCTTGAAATTCTTGTTATTTCAAGTGTCTACTTAGAGAGGAGCTTATCAGACTACATATGGCTTGATAGATTTCTTTGTCAGATAACTGTAAATACTGGGGGAAACTCCCCCATCCTGTTGCTTCAGGACAATTCAGTCAAGATTGGCCCGGAGGTCCTCTTTTGCAAGTTCTTCCCGCTCTACCCGGGTCATTCTCTTTACCACTTCCTCATAGGAGTGGTCGATGAGGTCGAAGAAAAACTCCATCGGCATTTCCTCTGTGATGGTCACCGTAATCCAGTGCTTCTTGTTGAGATGGTATCCTGGTTTCACAAAATCAAACATCTCCCTTAGCTCGATTGCTTTGCTGGGATTGCATTTCAGACTGATCTCCAAGGGCTCTTCGCTGTTCGCCAGTAGAAAGATTTTCCCTGCGACCTTGATCACCTCCGTTTCCTCATCAAAGGGGAAGCAGCTTTGAGCCATTTTCCTAGATTTCGCATATCCAAGAATGGATTCTCTAGAGTATTTATTCTTCGTCTTCTTCAATTTATCATCTCCCGGATTAAATAATATCCATTACTCAGAACTACTGTTTGTGTTTGTCCTGTATTCTGGGTTTTTCTTTTCGTTTTCATCATAAATTAATAACTTCATTTTAAGACAATCTTAATTGCTGGTGTGTACACTGTGAGGATAGAAAATAAAATTAAAGATAAAGAGGTTAAGATATATGCAAGAATTTATCATACAATTCATGGAAAAGTTCGGTTACTTCGGAACTTTCTTTTTAATCCTAGTTGAAAATATATTCCCTCCCATCCCTTCGGAAGTCATTCTTACCTTCGGAGGGTTCATGACCACGGAAACCACCATGACCATCCCCCTGACGGTTTTTGCGGCGACCGTGGGTTCGGTGGCAGGCGCTATTCTCCTGTATTATCTGGGCCATTTCCTGACAAAGGAAAAACTGGAGGCAATCATTGGCAGGTATGGGAGAATTCTCAGACTCAAGAGCTCTGATGTCGACAAGGCCGAGGCCTGGTTCTCAAAATTCGGATATCGGACAATCTTCTTTTGCAGGATGGTTCCCGTGCTGAGAAGTCTGATTTCCATCCCTGCGGGGATGGCCAAGATGGACTTCAGGAAATTTCTTCTCTACACGACCTTGGGCACCACCATCTGGAATGTCGTCCTAGTCCTGGCCGGTGCGGCTTTAGGCAAGAACTGGAGTGTCATCCTGCACTACGTCGACATTTATTCGACCTTCATCCTCAGCTTCCTTGGTTTAGGGATCATCGCCTATATCTTCTACAGGAAGCACAAAAAAAAGCAGATCGCTGAAATTTCGGATTGAGGAAAAATAGACATGCACAAGACGACCGATAAAGGAGAAGCCATGACAATATTTATCGATGCCGACGGATGCCCCGTAGTCAGGGAGACCGTAAGCCTGGCCAAGAAGCACGATCTTCCTGTAACAATCGTCAAGAACTATGCCCATGTCATCGAGAACGACTATGCACAAATCATCACCGTTGATATCTCTTCTGATTCCGCGGATTACTACATCGCAAACCACCTCCAGGGGAATGACATCCTCATCACCCAGGATTACGGGCTTGCAGCCATGGCCTTGTCAAAAAGGGCACGATGTCTCAATCAGAACGGCCTCATCATTACCAATGACAACATCATGACGCTCCTGGACACTCGGCATGTCAACCGGAAGCTGAGGCGGGACAAGAACATTTACTCAAAAATCAAAAAGAGGACCCCCGAAGACGATGACCATTTCCTTTTTTCTCTCCGCCAGATGATCCTGGATGTCCCCAAGTAAGAATTAACCCTAGAATGGACATTATTAGGCATGGAAACCAATCACGGTTCCCATGCCTTTTTCAAATCATGCAACCCAGATTGATATCCACCCTGAACGCGTCTGTCTTCAGCAGTTCTCTGAACCGGTCCGTGAAATCCTGTCTCAGGGATTCATCCAAAGACGCTCTGACCAGGCCTTTGCCCTGAAAGACCCCCTTGAGAACCTCATGCCTGATTTCCATAGAGAATTTACCGCCGAAGTCCTCGTATTCCTCTTTGACCCTGCTAATGACCGGGGTGAAATACTCCAACAGGAAATTGTCTATGAGATAGTTCTTTAGCCCTTCCTCAGCCTTCTCCCGATGAACCAGGAACTTTGTGAATTCCTCCCTGAACGCATCGTTCAAAGGAACTTCGATCGTGTAATTTATCTTGACGACACTCTCCAACTCATCCCCTCCTTTCATTATGCCTAAATTATACCGTATAAATACATATTCAGCGTGAAGGTGCAGATAATTTCCAGGCAGCCGTTTGCAATCAGATGGCTTCAGCATGGCGCAATATATTGGAAAGTCCCTAAAATCCAGCTTTTTTTCAACACATTCTCCTGTATAATGGAGAAAAAAGAAAACAATCCAACGAGGAGTTGATCTTATGGTCAGATTTGGAATCATCGGCACCGGATTCATCACGGATTCTTTCGTCCAGGGCGCCATGAAAACAGGGGATTTCCAGCTGAGCGCCATCTATTCCAGGTCCCTGGAAAAAGCGATGGCCTTTGGGCAGAAATACCGAGAAGATGTGCAGTATTTTACCGACCTTGACGAGATGGCTTCGTCAGATGCACTGGATGCTGTCTACATCGCCAGTCCGAATTCATTTCATGCACCGCAATCCATGCTTTTCCTGAACCATGGAAAGCATGTCCTGGCGGAGAAGGCAGCGGCCTCGAACGCCCGGGAACTCGATGAGGTCATCGCCCTGGCACAAGAAAAAGGCCTTGTCTTCATGGAAGCAATGAAGTCCCTTTCCATGCCTGCCTTTTTGGCGCTGAGGGAGAATCTCCCGAGAATAGGAAAGGTCAGAAAATACATTGGAAACTACTGCCAGTACTCCTCAAGATACGACCGGCACAAAAGAGGAGAATCCGTCAATACCTTCCAGAAGCAATACTCCAACGGGTCTCTCTTGGATATCGGCATCTACTGTCTCTATCCCCTGGTCGCGCTCTTCGGTCCGCCCCTATCCATCAAATCTTCCGGGGTCATCCTTGAAGATGGCGGAATAGACGGCTGCGGTTCCATCCTCATGAAGTACAGGGACATGGACGCTCTGGTCACCCATTCGAAAATCAGCAATTCCTATATGCCCTCTGAAATCCAGGGAGAGCTCGGCAGCATCCTCATCGACAAGATTGGCAGCCCCAGGGAGCTGACGCTGGTCCTTCGGGACGGGACGCGTGAAACCCTCAGGCCAGACACGGTGCCCGAGGACATGTACTATGAGGTAAGTGAATTTCTCAGCCTTGTCCACAAGAAGGAGACGGAATCGTCCATCAATACGTTCGGCTTCGCCCGCGCTGTCCATCAGATCATGGATGAAGCGAGGCGGCAAATAGGCCTCGACTACCCCGGCGATTCATACTAGGTCAGGCCTCCTCCTTAATCTTGGGCACCATAAAAGCCTGAAGCATCAAAAGTGATGTTTCAGGCTTTTATGCCTGGCTCTGCATTTTCGCCGCTAAACCAATAGGGCAGCGAAAATTGACCCGACCATGGCGATGACTATTATCCATGTCACCGCTTTTACGATTCGATCTCTGTTTTTGCGCATTTCTTCACCTGACCTTTAGTCCAAAATGTTCAATTTTGGTCTTCTATAATAGACGAACTGACTCGATTCCGCGGACGGGGAGAATTTGTTCCCGTACATGTCCTGGTTGTTCCTTCTTAATGTATTGTTCAGGGAGATGACGATTCTTCCCGATTCCAGCCCTTCGGCCTTGTAGTTGATTCCACCGGCATGGATGAAGGCTCTTTCACCATCAATCTCGCCGATGTAGATCCCCACCGGATTAACCTTGCTGGACCCAGGCACCATATAGAATCCGAAATCGCCCACCTGGAGTTCCGATTCCATGACCGGTGTGGAGGTATCCCAAAGCCTTGTGGACAATGGACCTGTGTCGGTACTTCGTGAGCTGAGTTCTATGCCGGTCAGATTGAAATAGACCCAGTCCACAAATCCTGCCGAGTCGATGGGACCCGCGGGAATGCCCATGGTCAGTTCCTGCTTTCCAAATTCAAAGGGATGATTGATGAGAATCTGGGACATCTTGACGATATCCTCCCTATGGACCGTTTCATCGGTCCTGAGGAGTTCTACATATTCCTTGCTGCCTTCATAACTCACGGTCTTGTCGAAAAACATGTCGAACAGACCATTCTTGTCCAATAGTACGATGCTAAGTACCACAAAAACGGTAACGATGAGCCCGATCCATATTCTTCTTCTACGCTTGTTCCTTCTCCTGATTTCCTTGACCCGTTTCACTCGTTCATTGTCATGAAACCTTAACCTGTTTTCCACTATATCACCTAATGTTTCTCTTTTCTTCCTTATACCATCATACCCTCTATTTTGGGTTTGAGAAATCCCCCGCCCAAATAGACGACAAAATAATAAACCTGCAATACAGGTCTATTCTACTCGATAGTTATTAAGAAACGTTTAAATTCTAATCTTCCCTATGCTTAATTTTGGGTCGGAAAATGATAAGCCATAATACCGCAATGATGGAAAGGGATAATACTCCAGCATATAGGGCCTGAACGTAAATATTAAGTTCACTGTTCACCACTGCTCCAACCATTAACGTTGTGTCCTCTGACGCAAAGTCCACTTTGAAGTAAAGCAATCCTGATCCGATCAACATTAACAATACCCTATTAAATTTTCCCATCTCAATCACAACTCCTATCCTTATCCCCATGGTAGCAGAGATTTTGATTGTGATTGTTAACGCAAATTAAACTTTTTGCCAAATTATGTTGAACAATTTGTGAAAATTTGTAAACATTATAAACACTTTGTCTGATGTTTCCTTTTATGTTTCCTCCTATGCCGTTTTAAGACGAAGTCAATCCTCCTGTGCAGTTTTTTTACCGATGACTTATTTTCCACAATAAAATCTGCAAATAATCTGTTTTTGTTTTCCTTGTAGTCACGATAAGTATCAATCCTCTTCCTGATGCTTTCTTTGCTGTCACCTCGCACATTCATCCTTTCCCTTAAAAATCTGGGGGAACTGTCCACAAAGATCACCCTGACCTTATCCTTGTAGATTCTCTTGAAGGACTTGGTTCCGTTGATGTCTGTGACCGCAAAGACATCGCCGCTCTGGTATTTGCTCTCCACCTCCGCCTTTGATACGCCGTAATGGTTTCCGGCATATTCGCTTTCTTCCACTTTATCCACGGCTTTGAATTCCTCCAGAGAAACAAAATGGTAGGAGATTCCGTCCGCTTCCCCAAGGCGAGGTTTCCTCGTGGTATGGGATACCAGTTCTCTAATCCCTTTGCTCTTCAAATATTCCCCCACAAGGGTTTTTCCTGTCCCGGAAGGACCGTTTATGATATAAATCATGACTAACCTCTCTTTCACAGAAGGTTTATCTTTTGCCACCTATTCTACCAGAAACCCTCTAATATTCACATAGTTCAGAATAATATTCTTATTTTCACGATTATTTGCTATAATAATGTATCGGTAGATTTATTTTTTAATTAAATTAGGAGTTGATTTTTTTGGACCCCAGTTCGTGGCTAATTTTATCTTTGATAATCCTTGTGGTTCTATCAGCATTTTTTTCATCGGCAGAAACGGCTTATACGTCGGTGAACAAGCATAAGCTGGCTCATTTTTCAAATGAGGGAAACATAAAAGCTGACAGTGCTTTGAAGCTCATTTCTAACCCTTCAAAACTAATCAGCACCATCATCATCGGAGACAGCGCTGTGAATATCATGGCCGCATCCTTGGCCACCATTCTTGCTTATACGAACTATGGAATCGCATATGTCGCTTATGCTATAGCGATTATGACCGTCATCATTGTGATTTTCGGTGAAATCATCCCGAAATCACTGGCTTCGCAGCACGCCGTGCTGCTTACCATGAGCTATGCCAAGACAATGCGTTTCTTCATGGTCATCCTTACTCCGGTCGTTGTCTTCTTTTATAGTCTGTCCTCAGGGATTCTGAAAATATTTGGTGTCAACATCAATAAGGCTCATCCGCTGATTACAGAAGAGGAGCTGAAGTCCCTAGTGGATGTCGGTAGCGAAGAAGGTGTCTTTGAAGGGGATGAAAAGGAGATGTTCTTCAATATCTTCGAATTCGGTGACCTTCAGGTCAAGGACGTCATGGTCCAGAGAGTGGATATCTCCGCCATCGATGTCAAGGACAACTACAAGGAGGTTCTAAAAATTGTTGAAGACGAACAGTTTTCCAGATTTCCCGTATATAAGGGAGATATCGATGATATCGTGGGTATCCTTAATGTCAAGGACCTGCTCTTTCTCAGCGAAGAGGAAAAGCTGAATTTCGACCTGAAGAAGCACATCCGGGAACCCTATTACACCTATGAGTTCAAGAGGGTCACAGAACTTTTCAAAGAACTCAAATACGAACGTACTCACATGGCGGTCATCCTGGATGAATATGGCGGAACCGTCGGAATAGCGACCATCGAAGATCTTCTGGAAGAAATCGTCGGAGAAATCGATGACGAATATGACGATGATACGGAAACCGACATTCAGGTCATCAAGACGAACGAATATATCGTTTCCGGCTCCTTCAGACTGGATGAACTCAATGAGCACATCGGTACGAACATCGAGTCGGAAGAATTTGACTCCATCGGAGGTTATCTCATCGGCATCCTCGGGACCTTCCCCGAGAACAACGAAGTCATCGAGTCCGACGACATCAAGTTCATCGTTGAGGAAGTGGACAAGAATCGAATCAAGAAAATCAGGCTTTTCACCCACATCAAAGAAGAGCGAGACAGGAAGGGGAAAAAGGACTAAAAGGACAAGAAATGGACCGACGTTCCGGTGTATGGAAAACCAGGCACCTGAAAGGAACCGTGATACATCCCACATTGGAAACATAAGGCAGGATCCCGTCTCAGGGAATCCTGCCTTTTCGATATCTAAAAGCTTCTCAGGTTCAGAGGCCCCTCAATGGACGTTCACTTCCATTCTCCCGCTGTCTCCGGAGTTTCTTCAAAGGGATCTTATCTGCCGGAAAATTGTCATGCAAAATGCAATTCTTCAGTATTTTTCAGGAAAATATATTATAATGGCTATAAACTGGAGGATTTCATCAGGGGAAGCTTCTGTCGCTACAGGCACAGAAACCAGATGAAGCAGGAGGATTATGGATATTTTTTATCAGGAAGCATTAAATGAGGCCAGAAAGGCCTATGAGCATAAGGAAGTGCCCGTGGGATGCGTCATCGTGAAGGATGGCGTCATCATCGGCAGAGGAAGAAATGAGATGGAGGGGCTGCAGGACCCCTCTGCCCACGCGGAAGTCGCAGCGGTCAGGGAAGCGGCAGGCACCCTGGGCACTTGGAGACTTGGGGGCTGCACCATGTATGTCACCCTGGAACCTTGCCTCATGTGTGCTTCCCTCATCAGAAAATCACGTATTAGCAAGGTGGTCATCGGCGCCATCGAGGACAGGGAGGGGGCTTTCGGCAGTGCGGTCAGCATCAACGACTTACCCCCTATGGACAGCTTCATTCAGACAAAGTGGCTCATGGACCTGGAGTCCGAGGCCCTCCTGAAGGGATTCTTCCGGGAACTTCGTGAATCACATGATTAGGGTTTATGATCGGAAACACAAAACTTATTTCGAAGAGAAAGTGGTTGGCGAATCCCTGATCAAATTCGTCTACGAGAATCCTCTCGGCAAGCCCATTCTATTCTTCATCAAGAGAAAATTCTTTTCTGCCTTCTATGGAAACGCCATGGACTCGAAACCTTCAAGGCGAATGATAGACGGCTTCATTAGGGACAACGGCATTGACATGAAGGAGTCGCTCCTGCCCGCTTCGGCTTTTAAAACCTTCAATGAGTTTTTTATCAGAAAGCTGAAACCCGATGCCCGCCCTTGCGACATGTCTTCAAACGTCCTGATCAGCCCAGCGGATTCAAGGCTCCTGGCCTTCCAGGACCTCAATGTCCAAACCCTCCTTCAGGTCAAGGGACTTACCTATTCCCTCAGTGAACTTGTCGCGGACAAAGAACTGGCCAACTCCTATGCGGGAGGAACTGCGCTTGTCTTCCGGCTCTGCCCTTTGGACTACCATCGGTTTCATTTTGTCGATTCCGGGATTCCCGGTTCTCCCAGACAAATGACAGGAATTTACCATTCTGTGAATCCCATCGCCCTGCGGAGGATTCCAAGACTCTATGTCGAGAACAAGAGGAGCCTCACCGCTGTCGAGAGTGACCATTTTGGGAAGATCCTCTATGTGGAAGTCGGCGCAATGAATGTGGGGAGTATCCTTCAGACATTCAAACCGGGTCTTTGGGTTAAGAAGGCAGAGGAGAAGGGATATTTCAAGTTTGGCGGTTCCACTGTCATCCTCTTTCTTGAAAAAGGTCAGGTCAGGATTCACGACGACATCCTCACCCTTTCACGAGAAGGGACAGAATCCCGTGTCCTTTTCGGAGAATCCATCGGTGAAGGGCTCTAGTGCGAATTGTTCACTGTTTTTTTACTTGTCACCGGACTTTATTGTCCCTAATATGGATTATCATAAGTGTAGCAGAATAAGCAATAGGAGATGAAGTATGGTATACGGATTAGCCCTCGGGGGCGGAGGATCAAGGGGGTCCTACGAGATAGGCGTCCTGAAAGCCCTGGAAGAAATGAACATTGAAATTGGCGCTATAGCGGGAACTTCCATCGGTGCGGTCAACGCAGCTGCTTATCTCATGGGCGACCTCGAGCTGGTGGAAAACATCTGGCGTTCCCTGACCAGGGGTTCCTTGCTCCGGTTCAAGGATATGAATATCCCAGAAGTGATCAAGAAGAGAGGATTTGATTATGACAGCCTGATGAAAATCTTGAAGGATGTCCTCAGTGAAGAGGTCATCAGGAAAAATCCCATCGATCTTGGCATCGTAACCTACAACCTCACGCAAAGAGAACCTGTCATCATCTTCAAAGCCGACATCCCTGAAGGCATGCTCATCGACTACGTGGCAGCAAGTGCCAATCATCCGTCATTTCGGCGACTGGTCATTGATGGGGACCAGTATATCGATGGCGCTGTCTATGACAATATCCCCATCGGCCCCTTGTACAATAAGGGTTACCGCAATATCATCTCGGTCGATCTTGATGCGATAGGAATGGATAAGAATATGGATGCTACCTTCAATCATGTTTCCATCAAACCTCACACTCCCTTGGGCTCCATCCTATTCCCCGACCCTCCGACCATCGCCAAGAACATATCCTATGGGTATATGGATACCCTGAAGGCTTTCCATAAGCTCCATGGGTACGGGTACTATCTCAGGTCACTGGATAGTTCATCCCTCATCTCTCCTCTTAACGCCTTAGAGATCAAAGAGTTCAACTATATGATGACCCCCTTGTTCATCGATAAGGCTTTTGACAATTACCGCCATCAGTTGGACGCAGAATTCTCGTTCCTTCTGGCTTCCCTTCTGATAGCTGCAGAAACCCTCGAGGTGGACAACTGTAAGATCTACGAGTCTCCAGATCATCTTTTGGAGAAGGTCATCCTGGTCCTCAAGGACCCTCTTCATCTAAATAACATGAATCCCCTGACACACAAGATCATCTTTGGCGATTTTGATTCCCTTGCCCTTAAAGCCCTGAGTCTGACCAGCCCAAAACTCATCATCACCAACATTTTTCTGAAGATCATCCAAAATAGAATCTTAGGAGTGTAGAAAATGCTGAAAATTGATTTGCGCAGCGATACGGTGACCCATCCAACGGAGAAAATGAGGGAAAAAATGGCAACCGCACCAGTTGGGGATGATGTCTATGGGGATGACCCGACGATCATCGAACTGGAAACGGTCGCAGCCCGACTGCTCGATAAGGAAGCGGCGCTCTTTGTCCCTTCCGGTGTATTTGGGAATCAGGTGTCGATTTTGACCCATACCTCAAGGGCACAGGAGATCATCCTTGGAGAATATTGCCATATCATCCAGCACGAAGCTGGTTCGGTAGCCCTCATCTCTAATGTCCAGACGAGAACCCTCGATGACCGCTATGGTGAATTGGATCCCACTGAAGTGGAAAGGCTTATCAGAAAGGGGGATGACATCCATTTCCCGAAGACCGGGCTCATCTGTGTGGAGACGGCTCATTCCACCGGCAATGTGGCTTCCCTTGAAAACCTCGCACAAATCCGAAGGATTGCCGACAAACACAATATCCCGGTCCATCTGGACGGTGCAAGGCTCTTCAATGCGGCAACCTACCTCGGGGTTGAAGGCAAAGACATCGCGAAGTATGCCGATTCTGTTTCCCTCTGCCTTTCCAAAGGTCTGTGTGCCCCTGTCGGGTCTGTCGTTGCGGGTACAGAGGAATTTATCGCAAAGGCGAGAAGGAACAGGAAAATCATGGGTGGTGGAATGCGACAGGCTGGAATCCTTGCTGCTGCTGGGCTTGAAGCCTTCGAGATGAGACACCGACTGAAGGAAGACCATGAAAATGCCATTTACTTCGGAAATGAACTCGACAATATTCCAGAAATTTCGGTCAGAAAGGATGCGATCAAGATCAACATGGTCTTCTTCACCATCAAGAAAAAAGGGTTCGACGAAAAAGTTTTGATCGACCATCTCAAGCAAAAGGATATCCTGATCAATGGTCAGGACAACGGTCTTTACCGTTTCGTCACACACAACTACATCACAAAAGAGAGGATCGACCAGGTGGTCTCCATCCTGGAAGATTATTTCCGATAGAATTGAAAACAAAGCCTAATTATGTTAATATGATTAGGTTGAGCAGCGGTAGCTCAGCTGGATAGAGTAATCGGCTACGAACCGATCGGTCGGGGGTTCGAATCCCTTCCGCTGCACCACTTAAGGACACCAGAAGGTGTTCTTTTTCTTTGCGCTATTCCCATTATTGCATATTAATCTGTTCTCCGTTGCAACTAACTGTACTATAGGATTCATTTTATTGCTTCATCCTATGCTACAATATGAATTGGATTTAAATACAAACAAGATCAAATAAGATTGAGGAACTGAGTTGAGATGAATAAAGAATTGTGGACCAGCGACTTCAAAATCATAACCATCGGAACGGTAATCTCGATGCTGGGAAATGCCGTTGCGGGATTTGCCATGGGAATCCTGGTTCTGGACTATACCAAGTCCACGTTCCTCTATGCCCTGTTCATGGTCATCTACAACCTGCCAAAAATCGTGGCTCCTCTTTTTGCCGGTCCCTATATGGACAGGTTTTCGCGGAAGAAGGTCATCTATGTCCTTGATTTCATCTCTTCAGGGCTATATCTTCTAATCTACCTGATCCTCAGGCAGAACCTGTTCATCTATCCCTTGTTCATCATTCTAGTCCTCTTCATCGGCACGATTGATGGAATCTATGCGGTGGCATACGAAAGCCTTTATCCGAATCTGGTCACCAAAGGGAATTTCTCAAAGGCATACTCCATTTCAAGTATGATCTATCCCCTTGCCGCCTTCATGGTCCCTGTGGCCTCCTTCATCTATATCAGATGGGGAACGGCTGCACCGCTGTTCCTCTTCAACACCATTACGTTCTTCATTGCGGCATGTTTTGAAACACAGATCAAGTACAAAGAGGAGCATATCTCATCAAAGGAAGAGGCAAAATTCAATTTTTCCGCATACAAAGCTGACTTCAAGGAAGGCTTAGACTACATGAGGGAAGAAAAAGGACTTTTCATCATCACCACCTATTTCTGCATCACGATGTTTGCTTCGGGTGGTGCACAGACCCTCATGCTCCCTTTCTTTAAGAATCATCCTGAATACTTCTCCCATGTCCCCATCGATGTCGTAACCCTCTTTACGATCATCGGAGGTTTTGGCGTACTCGGGAGGCTCATCGGAGGATTCATCCACTACAGATACAGGTATCCGGTAAAGAAGAAATTCATCATCGCCTTAACCGTCTATACCTCCATCTCCATCCTGGAAGCATTTCAGCTCTATTTCCCTCTCCCCCTGATGGCCCTGAGTTTCTTTCTCATCGGCATCATGGGTGTGACCTCCTTCAATATCCGAATTTCGGCCACCCAGTCCTATGTTCCTGACCAGAAGAGAGGGAGGTTCAATGGAACTTTCCAAATGATCTGTGCAGCTGGAGGAATCATCGGACAACTGGTCGCGGGAGGCCTCGGTGAGGCCGTCCCAGAAAGGCTCATCATCATAGCCTTCATGGGCATCAACCTGGTTGCAGCCTTCTTCATTATGTACAAGGGAAGAGAAGACGTGAAAAAGATCTATAACCGCAGAGTTTAGGCTCTGTGGTCATAGATCTTTTCCCTTGGCCCTTCTTTAATCACGCACTTCCGATTCTTCATCAAACTTGAGCCAGATGCGCCTCGATTTTCTCAATAATTACCCTCATGCTCTCAATATCAGCGAGGAGTTCCTTTGAGTTTACGACAGGCATCCCATCATGGTCCATCTCCCCATAGCTTTCGATGTCGATCATGGCTTCGTAAAGCTCTTCACTCTGGCCCTTCGCCATCCGGACATATTTCAGCAGATGTTTCAGTTCATCCTTGTCAAATTCCATCATTATCTCCATTCCTGACCTTATCCAAGGTTTGATTTCATTTTCTTACATCATATCCTATCATCCTGAAAACAAGCTGAAAAACGGTAGGAACATAGCGTCTCCACTCCAATTGCAACCAACCATCTTCTCTGTCAGTTATGTCCCGAATATTCCTGTCCACCAGAAGATGCTTCCAAATTGGGTTCCTCCTTCCCCTGATGTGTGAAATGAGATTCCATATGTGGGTAGTTTAGTATAGTTTAAGAAAATAAGGTATAATTAGGATTGCACTATTATTTTTATTTTCTATTTCTTTTATTTTATGGAAAAAGGAGGAACTTGATGATTGAGGATCAAGAAAACGCAATGATAAATTATAAGATTTTGACGGATTCCAGTTGTGACCTGCCCTTTGATCTGCTGCACGAAAACGATGTGGATGTTATCGGTATGGTAGTTAACTTTAATGACCGGGAATATATTGAGGATTATTGGAAAGAGATAAGTCCTCAAGGCTACTATGATGCCATAAGAGAGGGCTCATTACCCACAACCTCCCAGATTACCCCGGCAAGATTCTATGATTTCTTCAAGGCACACCTGGAAAAGGGCGAAGATGTCCTCTATATCGGATTTCCTTCAACCCTCAGCGGTACCTTTGATTCAGCATGCATGGCGAAGATCATGCTCGCGAAAGAATACCCGAAAAGAAGGATCGAGCTGATTGATTCAAAATGCTGCTCCGTAGGAATGGGGCTTCTCATCTTGTCTGCAGTAAAGAAAAAGAGTGAAGGCACCTCCCTGGATGAACTCATCGGATGGGTGGAAGAACGCAAATACCATGTCAACCATATTTTCACTGTGGATGACCTAAACCATCTGAAAAGAGGAGGCAGGGTCTCCGGAATATCAGCCACGATAGGAACTATGCTCTCCATCAAACCCATCCTCTATTTGAGTGGGGAGGGAAGACTCATCAACATCGAAAAAGTGAAGGGCCGCAAGAAGTCCATCAATACCTTGTCCCTCTATCTGGAAAAAGGGATTCTGGAGAATGATGTTCCTGAAGTCGTCATCGCGCACGGAAATTGCGATGAGGATGCCGCTCATTTGAAAAAACTTATCGAAACCAACTGCAGGGTGGGCAAGGTGACGATCTTGCCTCTGGGCATGACCATAGGTGCACATACTGGTCCAAATGTAATCAACATGGTCTTTTTCGGAAAATTGAGAGAGGATACCATTTCCAGGTAAACAACCTAAACCCGTCGCGGAATGATATGAAATTTGACGTAGGCTGGTACAATCGTGTACTTTTATCCCTTACATGGACTTATATCGAAAATAACCCGGATCAGGCTGTTTGGCCCGATCCGGGTTATTTTCATGCACTGGCCAGGAATCATGATTGCCCTGGTCCGTCCTTAGTTCTCTTCTGCGTAAATCCTTATAAGGTTCCTGATGACTTCCACAGCCTTTTGCATCCCTTGAACAGAGATGAATTCAAACTTCCCGTGGAAGTTTTCCCCACCGGTGAAAATATTCGGGCAAGGAAGACCCAGATAGGACAGCTGAGCACCATCTGTACCCCCTCTGATGGGTTCCAGGATGGGTTCTACCCCGGCTTCTGCCATGGCTTTCTTGGCATTCTCCACAAGATACATGTGAGGTTCCACCATTTTTCTCATATTCTTATATTGGTCTTTGATTTCAACGGTAACCGTACCTTCACCATATCTCTCATTCATGGTCTTTTCGATCTCTCTCATCTTGGCTTTTCTTCCCTCGAAGGTATCTTCAAAGAAATCTCTGATGATATAGTCAAGTGTCGTGCCTTCGACGTCTCCGATGAACTCATTGAGGTGGAAAAAGCCTTCATATTTTTCTGTATGCTCAGGCGTGTCTTTCCGGTCAAATCTCTCGATAAAATCCATGGCGATGAAGATGGAATTGATCATCGTATCTTTGGCTGTTCCTGGATGGACGTTTCTTCCTCTGACCTTGACCTTGGCCGAAGCCGCGTTGAAATTTTCAAACTGCAGTTCTCCCACTGGTCCTCCGTCCAAAGTGTAGGCGATTTCCGCTCCAAAAGACTTCACGTCGAACTTGTGCGGTCCTCTGCCAATCTCCTCGTCAGGCGTAAAGGCCACAAAGATATCCCCATGGATGAAGGTGCTGTCCTGTACGATTTCCTCAAGGGCAATCATGATTTCAGCCACACCGGCTTTATCGTCAGCGCCGAGGAGGGTTTTCCCATCGGTCACGATGAGGTCTTGTCCAACATAATTCTCTAGGTTCGGGAAGTCCAATTCCTTCATGATCACCTGGAGTTCGTCATTGAGGACGATATCCCCGCCTTCGTAACAGATAATCCTGGGATTGACACTCTTTCCGCTCATATCGGGGGAAGTATCGAGATGTGCCAGGAGTCCGAGTTTTTTTATCTTCTTGTCGGTGTTCGCCTTGAGTACGGCGAAGAGATACCCATTCTCATCCAAATTGGTTTCGAGGCCCAATGCCTTCATTTCTTTTTGCAGCTCCAAAGCCAGAATCATCTGTCCCGGTGTGGAAGGTGTCGTCTCGCTTTTCTCGTCGGACATGGTATCAAACTTAATGTACTTGATGAATTTGTCTAGTACGCCCATCTTTATTCCCTCTTTCTTTGATTTATTTTATTTGCCTGCATTAAGCATCCGGCTTCATCTCTTATTCTGATTGGCCGATGATGGCTGAAAATCTTGTCTTTTGCGTGGCCCTTTGGCCCGCACTGAGGCGGGGGCAGAACCATTGGAGAAAAGCATTTATTTGGTCTCGAGGTTCGGCTTGTATACTCTTCGCCTGTCCAGAGAGAATATGCTCTCGGAGAATGTCCCCGGCTGAAGATCCCTGACCGAATTGGTAAAATCGTATACCCTGGCATCGATCATATCGATGTGGTGGAGCAGTTCTGCCTCGAGAAACATCGGTTTCACGGGACTTCCGTATTCGGGTTCAAAATGGTGGGAAAGGATCATATGCTCCAGAAGCATGGAAATCTCCTTGGGAACGTTCAGCTCCTCACATACTTTCGCCACATTCTTGACGCCCAGGGTGATATGCCCGAGCAAAGTGCCTGCTGTGGTATATTCACTGACGATACCCAGCTCCGATGAGTTCATCTCGTTGATTTTCTCCATGTCATGGAGAAGGATTCCACTGTAGAGCAGGTCCTTATTCACAGCAGGATAAATATCTGCAATCTTCTCCCCAAGCTTTAGCATGGTGAGCACATGGTAGAGGAGCCCTGAACGGATGGAGTGATGGTTTCTCTTGGCTGCAGGATAGAACATCAGCTTCTCTTTCTTGTCGCTGACGACCCTTGTGACCACGGCGTTCATGTCCTTGTCTTTGATCAGCCCGATATATCGCTGGATCTCTTCATACATGAACTTATTCTCCAGCGGTGCCGACTCGACGAAGTCTTCAGGGATCGCATCATCATCGGCATTGGTCAGCCTGATCCGCTCAACCTTGAATTGCGAGGTGTTCATGTAGCTTGTGACAGTTCCCCTGACTTTCACGAGGTCGCTTTCATTGAACATATCTTCCATGGCCAGAGGAACTTCCCACAGCTTGGCTGAGATCTCCCCTGTCTTGTCACCGAAGATGAAATCCAGATATTTCTTGTCTTTGGAATTTGTTGTCTTAAGGTCTACCCGTTTGATGATGAAATAGCAGTCAACACGGTCGCCCACTTCCAACAAGCTTATTTTTTTGCTTTGAAGTTCCATAAAATTCTCCTTGAATACAAAATAGTATATAATCAAAGTATACACCAAGAGGGAAATGATGCCTAATCTTTCTTGTGTTTGATGGAAATCTTGATAGGACCAAGGAAAGGACGACTATGGACATAAAGTTGCCAAAAGGTGTAACCTCTATCATCCGGGAATTGAATAATCGCGGCCATGAAGCCTATGTCGTCGGTGGCTCCATTCGAGACGTTCTCATCGGACTCGTCCCAAAGGATTATGACATCACGACTTCCGCGACACCGGAGGAAGTCATGAAGGTCTTCAAAAAGACCATCCCCACGGGAATCAAGCATGGGACGGTTGAAGTCGTTATGGGAGACGGAGCTTATGATGTGACGACCTACCGCTCCGAAGGCGACTATATCAACAAGCGATATCCTGCGAATGTCATCTTCATCGACAATCTCGTCGAGGACCTCCGAAGGAGGGACATCACGATAAACGCCATGGCCTACAATTCTGAAAAAGGAATCATCGACCCTTTCAACGGGATCGAGGACATAAAGGGAAGGATCATCAAGGCTGTGGGAAACCCCATTGAGCGGTTCAAGGAGGATGCCCTGAGAATCCTTCGTGCGGTGAGACTGGCTACGACGCTCGACTTCAACATCGAAGAAAACACCCTCCAGGCCATCGTGGAAACGATGGATGGCCTCAGGTTCATCAGCGTGGAAAGAATACGGGAGGAACTCGACAACATCCTGATGTCCGATAATCCATCCCGAGGAATCTCTATGCTATTCCATCTTGGCCTGGTGAAGTATGTCCTACCCGAACTCATGCCGACGGCAATCTTCAACCAGTTTAACCTTCATCATGACAAGGACGTTCTGAACCATACCCTGGAAGTTCTCGGGAACACGCCCAAGAACCTGGTCATCAGACTTGCGGCCCTTCTGCATGACAGCGGAAAACCGGCGACCTTCACAGTCGACGAAAATGGGACGGGTCATTTCTATGGCCATGAGAAGATTTCCGCAGAAATCGCGAAGAAAACCCTGCTTCGTCTCAAATACGACAACAAGACCGTCAACACCGTGTCGAAGCTGATTTCCTTCCACATGGTGAACCTCGATACCAAAAGCGAGATGAAGCTGAAGAAGTTCATCATCAGGCTGGGCAAGGAGAACCTCAACGCCTTCCTGGACCTGAAGACCGCCGACTTCATCGGAAAACCCGAAACCGGCAGTTCCAGACTCTATGAGGTGGCCGACTTCAGGGACCGGGTAACGAGGATCCTCGAGCGGAAGGACCCCTTATCCATCAGGGACCTGGCGATTAACGGCGAAGATATCATAAGTGTCGGAATCCGGGAAGGGCGAAATGTGGGAGCTCTCCTCGCCAGGCTTCTTGAAATCGTCCTGAACAACCCTGAACTGAACGAAAGAGATGCCCTACTAGACATCGTGAAGAAGGAGCTTATGCATGACAACTAATGTGACCAACACGGTAATCACGATGATGATCCTTGCCACCATCGGATTCATCATCAAAAAAACCCATATTTCGGACAAGCGGACAGACAAGTTCGTCGCTGAACTCATGGTGAGCATCTGCACCCCCGCACTTATGCTTCACACGACCCTTACGGATTTTTCCATCCCCATGTTCATGTCCTCTTATAAGGGAATCCTCATTGCTGTGGCCACCATGCTGATCATGATCCTCATCTCCCTGGGCTATTCCAAAGTGCTCTCTTTAAAAGGCACCGATGCGGGTGAATTCATCTCCATGTCGTCCTTTTCGAACACGATCTTCATTGGACTCCCGCTGATTACCGGAATCTTCGGCGATGAGGGTATCCCTTACCTGATGCTGTTCTATATCGCCAATACGGTGACCTTCTGGTCTGTAGGCATCTATATGCTGTCGAAGAATTCTGGAAGAGGATTTAGTCTGAAGGACCTCCTTCGGATCTTCAATCCCCCGATTATCGGATTCATCGTGGGTCTGGTCCTCCTCTGGTATGAAGTGCCTCTTCCAGGTTATGCCATGAAAAGCATGGAATACCTGAAGATGCTGATCACCCCGCTATCCCTTCTCTATATGGGAAGCACCCTGGGCGATTTGAGCTTCAGTACCATCGGAAGTCCAGTGAAATCGCTGTCGGTGATCATCCTGAGGTTCGTCGTATCCCCCGCGGTATGTCTGCTGCTGCTTAGGATTTTCCCAATGCCTGAGGATCTTATCAAGGTATTCATCGTTTGTGCGGGTCTCCCCGTCATGACCAACATCTCCATCGCTGTGGGCAAGTATGGGGGGAAGCCCTCCTATTCGTCCTTCATGACCGCCCTGACTTCTATCCTGATCATCTTTGTCATCCCCATCTATATCCAGCTTTTCAGATACATCTAGTGGCTTGTAGAACAACCGAAAGTGAGACAATCATCAGCAGGCGGGGAAACCCCACCTGCTTTTTTATTTCTCTCCAAGGGGATGTTCGACCCCTGAATGCTTGTGCATTCCTGCCTCTCCCCTCTCCGTCCAAGGAAACGCTAGAGGAGAAGGAGATTTCCGGCAACGAACATCCGTTCAAATTATCATTGATAGCATCGAACGTATGTGCTATAATTAAGAAAAACCTTGGAGGTGAACCCGTTGGAACTCATGGAAAAAATCCGTATCCTTGCCGATTCCGCCAAATATGATGTCTCCTGCTCTTCCAGCGGAAGTTCCCGGGGGAACATCCCCGGTACTCTAGGCAATACCGCCGCAGCGGGAATCTGCCATAGTTTCACATCCGATGGCCGGTGCATCTCTCTCCTGAAGATCCTCATGACGAACTACTGCATCTATGACTGTGCATACTGCCAAAACCGTGTCAGCAACGACCTGGAAAGGGCGGTCTTCCATCCCGAGGAACTCATCGGCCTTACCATGAGCTTCTACCGGAGAAACTACATCGAAGGGCTGTTCCTGAGTTCGGGTGTGATCAAAAGCCCCAACTACACCATGGAGCTCATGATCAGAATCATCAAGACCCTCCGGATAAAGGAGAAGTTCAACGGGTATATCCATGTGAAAATCATCCCGGGAGCCAGCGAATTGCTTGTCCACGAGGCGGGTCTCTATGCGGACAGGGTCAGCGTGAACATCGAGCTTCCCGAGGTGGAGAACTATAAGGCGCTGACTCCCGAAAAGAATCGCGCCGTAATCCTGAAGCCCATGAAGCAGATTGCCGAGAATATTATTGAAAACACTGAAGAGAAGAGACTGTCGAAGTACGCCGAAAATTTTGTACCTGGCGGACAAAGCACACAGCTCATCATCGGAGCGACCCCCACAAAGGATGGGAAGATCCTGAGCCTGAGCCAGAATCTCTACGACAGCTACAAATTGAAGCGGGTCTACTACTCCGCATACATTCCCGTGAGCAAGAGCATTCTGCTTCCCCAGGAGATCAATCCTCCACTCCTCCGGGAACACCGAATCTATCAGGCAGACTGGCTCCTAAGGTTCTACAAGTTCAACGCCAACGAACTTCTCACCGAAGACGAGGATTTGGACGTCAACATCGACCCCAAGACCCAGTGGGCACTGAAGAACATGGACCTTTTTCCCGTGGAAATCAATCGCTGCGGCTATGAGATGCTTCTTCGGATCCCCGGTATCGGATTGATATCGGCCAAAAGGATTTACCACGCCCGAAAACTTTCTCCCATAACTTTCGAAGGGCTTAAAAAAATGGGCATCGTCCTCAAACGAGCGAAGCACTTCATCCTCGTCGGAGGAAAATACTACGGGAATTACGCCCTGAACAAGGAATTCATCTATGAATCCATCAGTGAAAAGAAGGACCTGATCCAGCTGAGCCTTTTCAATGAGATTGACAAAAAACTCGGACTCAGTGGACCTCAGAAGATGAATCCGGAACTGCTCCTTAGGAACACGGCTCTCCAGGTGGAGAAAGGCCTCATCCAGAAAAGCCTCGGAGGTGATTTTTAGTGAAAGTCATGATATTTGACGGTTCCATGGAAGAGCTCCTGATTGCTGTGTATAAGGTTTATTTGGACAAGATGGATCCGATCCTCTACCGGAAAGAAGACTATGTCATGAACCTCATCGAAGAACCCTATGAAATCGCCTTTTGCGACGAACAGTTCCAGAGGGTGCGAAAATCCATGACGGATAAGTTCCTGTCGGAGTCCCTTAATACCATCAGCTATGCCCTGAAACATCAGAGCCGGGAGTCTCCAACCCTTGTGCTCAGGTACATCATCGCCTGCTTCAAAAACCCCAAGGAAGGGATCAATTACCAGGACAGCCTCATCCTCAAGGTGATCAAGATGGCTCGTCAGGTACAACTGGAAAGTCACAGGTTCACGGGTTTCGTGAGATTTTCTGTCGTGGATGGCCTCTATGTCTCAAAAATCAGCCCAGACCATGATGTCCTGGAATTCATCGCTCCTCATTTCACAGACCGATACCGCGACCAGAGATTCATCATCTATGACGAAAAAAGGCATCGCGCCCTCTTTAGCCAGGACGGTCAAAGCCTGTTCAGGAACGGCATCGACCTCGATGAAAAACTGCTGCAGAAGGATGCCTTTACCTCCTATTGGATGCAATACTACAAGCACATCTCCATACAAGAAAGGAAAAACCCATCCGCCCAGAAGCGATCGATGCCCTTACGGTATTGGAATAATCTGGTAGAGACCCAAGAAGGTGAAGCTTCACGGAACGATAAAGGTCTTTGGAATCCAGTTGATGGCGTCCCAGATGTCATCCTCTGATGCCATGAGCGATAAAACGAAAGAGATAAGCCGTGTAATTTGGATAACAGATTCCACCAGAGGTGGAGGATCTTGTTCTGTAAAAAGCTCTATCCTTCGTCCGATTTGATTTCAGACGTCAGGAAATTGACCGAATTGAATGCCAAAACTATTTTCCCCTGGATTTTTCACCAATTTCACTTTCCAAAGCCCAAAAAACACTCCATGCAGGCCATAAGACATGAAACTTTCTAATAATATAGTTTTGATAATTAAATGTTCACCAAATATATCCTGTATTTCATCAATTCATTAAATAGTTTAATTAAGACTCACGCAATTCAATAACGCGTTATTCTAATCCCCAAAATTTTCTTTGTGGCCTTTCTTGATAGCACGTCTATAAGTATGCATTTCCTCAAAGATTAAACCGAAACAGATTTCCTGTCTGTTCCCTCATGGCATCATCTGCTCGCAGAGCCGTTATCAATTTCCGCTTTCCCTTCACCTCAAGTGAGAGAACTCCAAAAGAAAACAGGCCGATTGATGGATGCGTGTATCGCACATCAATCGGCCTATTCCTTGCATACCAAAAGAAAAATCAGAGTCTGGAATTTACTCCATCCTCTGATTCTTCTAGTCTCTGTTGTTGTCGATTCTTTCCCCTGAACTTAGCAGAAGATTCAGGATATAATTGTTCAACGAACGATTATCTCCTTTTGCTTCATCTAAGAGCTCATCTTTTAAGTCCAAAGGCAATGTTAATAGAATCCTGGTCTTGTCTTTACCAACAGCCATAAAAAACACCCCTATCTTTATTGCGTGATAAATATGATTACATTATACTTCAAAAGAAAACATTTAAAAAGATATATTATGAATTAATGCTATAAACTCAACAATATTTCTTTTTCATTTTGAACAGTATATATATATATGTTACTGATGTGCTTACCACTTATACTCTCTAGTGCATCTTTGTAATATCTAAATTGCTCGCGGTATCTCTCAATGAGCACTTCTTCATAGTTTTGTTGTATCACATAATCGGTCTTGTAGTCAACGAGCACAAGATCCTCTCCCTCCTCGAAAAAGCAATCAATGACTCCGATGACCAAGACTTCACTTTCATCAAGATGCATAAGAAATTTGAATTCTCTTTTCAGTCTGTTCTCCCTGTCCGCTTTCTGCATCCTTTTCCCGAGGTCGGTTTCAAAGAGCGCTCTCAACTTGAAGGGGTTTATGGAATCTGCTTCCTCCACCCTGATGAGCTCCCGTTTTTTCAGTTCTTCGAGCTGTTCCCTGATTTCTGCCAGGTTCACCCGGTCGAAGTCAAGGTACTGCATCACCTTATGGAAAGCGGTCCCTTTTTCTGCTGCAGTCAGACCCGTCCTCTCCATCATAAATTCTGGCCGCATGCTGTATTCTTCCTCGATGGGACGATCCACCAGATCCTCGACGTTCATAAGGTTTTCGAGCCTCTTTAGTTCTGTGACCGAGATTTTACTGCTCCTCTTCGTATCCTCGAGGAAGGCATAGGCGTAGTTCAGCCTTTGATTGACTTCAAAGGAAAATGCCGGGTCCTTCATCAGGTCTAGCGTAAAGATTCCGCTGGGCTTGATCTTGTCCGATTCGGTAATGCTCAGGATTCCGGTTTTGTTCTGGACGGTGAGCTTCAGATCCACATCTGCCCCAAAGGTGAATATCTTTCCATCGGTCCTGGCATCCCCGAAATCGCGGTGCTTCAGGAGAACGGCCATCATCCAATCGAGATAGCACGACGCCTTGATAACCTTCTCGTCGCTGAGCTTTAACTCGTCACCCGTACTGAGTTCGGTCCATTTTTTCATGCTTTTCTCCAGATCTTTGACCTGTCCTGTGATAATGAGCTTTTCCTTGGCCCGGGTCAGCGCGACATAAAGGACCCTCATCTCTTCTGAGATGCTTTCCAGATTGATCTTATTCCTGATGACTTCCTTGATCAGTGTCGTGTTCGTTATCCCTCTTTCGAGGTCCACAAAGTTGGGTCCGAATCCCAGGGTCTCATGGAGGATGATCTGCCGGTTGAGGTCCATCTTGTTGAATCTTTTAGAGGCGTTGCAAAGGAATACCACGGGAAATTCAAGCCCCTTGGACTTATGGATACTCATGATCCTGACCAGGTTCTCATTCTCTCCCAGAATCTTAGCCGCGCCGATATCCCCTGTGGTCTTTTTCAGTTTGTCGATGTACCGCACGAAATTGAACAGGCCCTTGAGGGTCGTCTCTTCAAATTGTCTGGCCCTTTGGAAGAGAATCCGAAGATTCGCCTGCCTTTCTATGCCATCGGGCATCGCCCCGACATAGTCGAAATACGAGGTATCCGTATAGAGATACCACACATACTCATCCAGTTTCATGTACTTGGACAGGTTGCGATATTCGTCGAGCTTTGCCTTGAAGGATACGAGCTTGTCTCGCAGTTCTCTAGAAAATCCCTCGTCCTTCCGAATGTTCTCATAGAGGAATTCCTTGTCATTGATCTTTCTCAGCTCCACCAGCTCATCCTCTCCGAAGGAAAAGATCGGGCTTCTCATGATGGCGAGCAGAGGAACATCCTGAAGAGGATTATCGATGATCTTCAACAGGGAGACCATGGTCCTGATTTCAATGGTGTCGAAATAGCCCACAGCATTGTCGCTGAAGGAAGGGATATTCGAACCATGGAGTTCCTCCAGGAAGATCCCCGCCGCTGTCGACGTGGCCCTCATGAGGATGACGATATCCCGATATGTGATGTCCCTGTAACCCTTCGTCTTATGATCGTAGACCTGACACCTGGAACGGATCAGGTCGTTTATCTTCTCACTCACCATCTTTGCCTCAACCTCGATGGCCTTATAGTCATCAGGGTCGACTTCCAAATCGATTCCCACGGCCTGAGAGCTTTCCTCGGAAGACTCCTCATCCATGGAGGACTCCTTTTCTTCCACGAGCATGATTTCAATCTCCTCGCCCAGGCAAAGGGCTCCTGTAATCTCCACTTCGGCCTCTTCCTTCTCCTCTGGCTCATAGTAGGAAGCGCCATAGATCAGGGATTCCTCATCAGTGTAATCCAGTTCCCCGACTCTTTCGCTCATGATCCCCTTGAACAGGAAATTCACGCCATGGAGGATGTTCTTGCGGCTCCTGAAGTTCTTGTACAGCTGAATTTTTTTCCCCTTGTCTCCTTCGCCGTCACTGTAGGTCTTGTATTTTTCCATAAACAGCTCCGGTTTGGCCTGCCTGAAACGGTAGATACTCTGTTTCACATCTCCGACCATGAAGACATTGGGATTCGCATCGTCCTTTCTCGAAACCATGGAGATGAGAACCTCCTGCACTTCATTGGAATCCTGATACTCATCCACGAGAACTTCCGTGTACTTTTTCTTGTATTGTGCAGCGGTTTCCGAAGGGATCACCTGCCCGTTCTCTTTTTCCGTCAGGATTCTGAGGGCAAGGTGTTCAAGATCAGAGAAGTCCAGAAGGTTTTTCTCTCTCTTCTTTTCCTCGTACTTCTCCATGAATAGCTTGGTCACGCTGACCAGACTTTTCAGCTTAGGATAGGTCTTTTCCATGATCAGGACATTATCTTCTTCCGATTCAAAGAAATACTTGTCCCGGATGTCTCCGATGAATCCCTTGAAATCACCTCTAAGGGATTTGACCTCTTCGGCAAGGGACTTGTCATACCCTGCTTTTCCCCTCTTCAGGCTTTTCCACGCGATGCTGTCCATATAGTCTTTAATCTCATTGTAGCTCTTCTTTTCTGTGAGGATGGCCTTCATCCCGTAAAAGACGTCGATGTCATCCTTAAGAGCTTCCTCGTAGCTCTTAAGGGGGGCGTGGCTCCTCACGATTTCCAGTGCGCGCTCCAGAGAATCCTCATAGGAGAGGAGCCCCGAAAAGAGGTCTTCCGAAATATTTTTGAGAACAGGAAGGTCCATGAGTGATCTGCCCTGAAGGTCGAACATCGCCACCTTCTCATCAAGCCAGGTCAGCGGCCAGGGACTGCTCATGATGAACCGGTAAAGATTCAGGATGATTCCCACCAGTTCCTTATCATCCTTTTTCCCACCGTAGGAATCCACAAGGTCCAGGAAGCTCTGCTCATTCTTCTCGTAATATTCCTCCAGGGCATCTTCCACACACTCCTCCCGGAGGATGGCACCTTCCGTCTCATCGGAAATCCTGAATCCCGGGTCGATGCCGATCTTGTGGAAATTGTTCCGGATTATTTCCAGGCAGAAGGAATGAATCGTCGTTATGCTGCTTCGATTGAGGAGGGACAGCTGCCTTTCAAGGTTCCTGTCGGAAGGGTTCCCCTCCAGAGCCTTGATGATGGCCTCTCCGATCCTTTCCCTCATCTCTGCGGCTGCGGCATTGGTGAAGGTGACCACCAGGAGGCTGTCGATATCCACCTTGTCTTTTGTGATCATCTGGATGATCCTCTCCACAAGGACCGCTGTCTTTCCAGAACCCGCTGCGGCGGACACGAGAAGATTGGATCCTCTGGAGGTTATGGCGTTCATCTGCTCGGTTGTCCAGTTATTCGCCATCTTCCTCGCCTCCTTTCTTCGCTTTCATGTTGGCCCAAAGCGCCTCGATGGAGAGGGCTTTGAGGTTCCGATAATGGTTCTCTTCAATCTTGGTGTCGAACTGGCAGATGCTTTTGTACGTGCAATAGGTGCAAGGGATCTTTTCCTTGTCCTTGTAGGGAAGGATGGAGATGTTGCCATCGAAGAGTTCCTTGAGAATCCTTCCGATGCTTTCCCTGACATAATCCCTCAGGTTGTCGAACTCCTCTTCTGAGAGGATGATTTCGCTGTTCTTTTCCTTTCGGTTGGAACTGGAGACCACTTCCCCCGCCTTGTTGAACTTGGCTGGAATGACCAGGGAGTATTCATCAATATCCTTATCCATGGACCTGACGATTCGTGCGTCATTCAGGATGAGACCCTTGAGCCTCAAACTCTCCATGACTTTCTTTTCGACTTCCTCGTCCGTAAGGCCGACGCTGCCCTTAACAATGGGATTATCCAGCCTGAAATACAGGATTGCCCCTGGCACGGCTTCGCTCACAAGGATCCTGTCCCAATTCTTCATGATTACGTCGAGATACACAAGAAGCTGCAACTGCAGCCCATAGAAAACATCCTTCAGGGAAACATCCTTGGCCGAAGACTTATAGTCGATGATCCGGATATAGGATTTGCCATCCATCTCCATGACATCGATCCGATCAATCCTTCCCCTGAGAAACGCATCTTCTCCCGTCTCCGGAATTTCGATGGATAGGGGGGGAAGTTTTCCCTCTTTCCCATTATGCTCATCTTTCCCGAATCCCAATTCGTTGAACATGGGAACGAAGCTTCCTTTGGCAATCTGGGCGGTGATGGTTTCCAAAGAGCGGTTGAGGATCTTCTTGACCTTCTCGCCCATATGACGGTACCTCGGGGAACTCTTGTAGATGGTGTTCGTATTGCTTATGGCGTCCTCTACAAGCCTGTCCACAGTTTCCCTGATGAATTCCCTGTCGAGGGCAGAAGTTCCCGTCTGCATGCCTTTGATGTCCTCTGTGAACTTGTCTATGACGTCGTGCATGAGCGTTCCCACATCAGGCGCCGTCACTTCGTGGATTACCCTGTCCTTGGCCTTCAATCCATACTGCACATAGTAGGCGAAGGGACAGGAGGTGAACTTTTCAAGCCTGGACACACTGAGATAGAGCTTGTCCCCATAAAGGGACTTAACGGATGCCCGGGTGAGGTTGAGGGTGGTGTTGGTATATCTGAGTCCCGCTTTTGAAATCTTCAGACGGTCTCTGAACTCGTCCTCATTCTCATAATAGGAGTAGACCTCTCCCCAGAGTGGATTTACCGGGTCCCCCTGGTAGTTCCTTCTCATCTCCTTGATCAAATGGTTGAAGGTGGCTTTCTTCCCCTCCACCTCATCCAGGGATCCGCTCTTCTTGTCCATGGGATTGACATAGGTCTCCTCGACAAGCTTCGGGAAGAGCTTCTTCAGCCTGCCGATGACCAGGGAGGGCCGCTGTGATTTTCCATCCATGTCCGAGCTCACGTAAGAGACCTGGATAAATTCACCAGGGATGGTGAATGCGGTGTACACGAGGAACTGCTCATAGACGGATCTCGTCTTGGAATCGATGAAGACATCCAGTCCCTTCTCCTTCAGTCTCATGATGTCCCTGTCCGTGATGAGGCCTTCATCTGAGATGGTCCTCGGGAACACGCCATCGTTGACCCCCAGGATGTAGAGTCCCCGGATATTGTCGCTCTTGACCCTGGCCACGTCACCAAGGATGACCTGGTCAAGGGTCAGGGGGATCAGGGCAATCTTGAGGCTGAGCATCGCCTGCTTCAGGATATCCGTATACTCGGTGATTTCCAGCTTGTCTTCGCCAAGGACATCGACGATATCGTCAAACACCTCGATGATGCCCTTGATGACCTCCTCATGTTCCTTCTTGATTTCGAAGTTCCCCATCCGGTTGACCATCTGGAAGGATTTTTCGATAATCCCCCCCTCCTCAAGGTGAAGGTACAGCAGTTTCGTCACTTCACGGATATTCTCTGCATGGAGGATGCTTTCCCTGAGTGTTCCATAGGTTTCCTGGATCTTTGTCCTGATTTCATTGGCCCTTGCAAGATAGAGCTTGCTTAGAACCTCATCGTGCATATTGGGGTAGGGGTACTTCCATTCCTTCTCAAAGGTCCCCCCCTTGATGCCATGGGCGAGGATGTAGTTCTCCAAGAGATCGCTCTCTTCTTCTGTGACCGGTGACAGTCCTGTCTTGAGCATCTTGAAGAGGGACTCATAAGTGAATCCCTTGCTCACGATTTCAAGGAATGACAGGAGGTACTGGGCCAGGGGATTCCCATCCATGTCCCTTCTCTTGTCGAGAAACACCGGAATCTCATATTCCTTGAAGACCGATACAACGATATTTTCATAGACATCGATATTTCGGCAAAGGATGGCGATGTCCCTGTACCTCAGGCTCTCATCCTGCCGAATCCTTCTCCGGATATCCACGGCCACTTTCTCAACTTCGTCGTAGCTATTCTGTGCCTTGTAGAGGAAAGTTGCCTTGGCCCTCTCCATGTAGGTCCTGTTCGGATACCTGAAATACTCTCTTTCCAGGTGGCATAGTTCCGGACTCAATTGGAACCTGAGCGGAACCTGTGCGTCCAGGACCAGGGGTTTCTCAATCTGGGTTCCTGCACGTTCGGCTGCGAGGAAGATCTTCGTCTCCGTATCTTTTGTGATCTGGAACACATCCCCGCACTCGTTAACCTTGTCCAGAGTCAGGGTCATGACCACCCGTTTGGCATATCTGAGCATAGCTTCGATGAATTTTTGCTGCATCACAGAAAAGTCATTGAATTCGTCGATATAGACTTCTGCGTTTTTCAGGAACTCTGCATGGACAATTTTCTCCAGGGCGAAGTTCATCTGGTCCGTCGCATCGATGTAATCCTTGTGGATCTCCCTCTCATAAGCCTCATAGAAGAGGATGATGTCACTAAGCTTGTTCTTTAGCTCCTTGTCCTCCGTTTCCATCATGATCGTCTTCATCTTTTCCATGTCCACATCATACCGCTTGATCTCGTCCACCAGATTCTTGGCCATTTCAATGAATCCGGTCTTTCCGGATACCCTCTTGAAGATGTTCATCTCTTCCTTGACGTCCACCAGGGCCTTGGTCATGAGCATGGTCTTCCCGATATCGGTAATCAGGCTGCGCGTCGCCCCCCCGACCGTGCTCAGGATTCTTCTGCCCAGAGAGTTGAAACTCAAGACCGAGACCCTGAAGACGCTGCTTTGCCCTAATTCCTTCAGCACCTTTTGCTCTGCCCTGAAGGTATACTGTTCCGGAACAAGGATGATGTATTCCCTGTCCGGATTCTCTTTCATCCGCTGACTTATCTCCTTGTAGATGCTCCGCGATTTACCGCTTCCACCCCTGCCATAGATCATCTTAAGACTCAATTCATCACATCCTAACTTTAAACTCTGTATTTCTCACTAATTATCATTATACTATAGCCACTATCCCATTAGCCGGACAAATAAGTTCATTTTAATAAAAAACACCAGCCTGCGGACTCCTCCCCATCTTAGATTCTTTCCCTCGTCCCTTTTTTTTTGCCTGGCTCTGTTCACCTTATTCCTCTCCATGCCGGGACCGAATAACGCTAATTCTATTGACAGGGACCAAACCCATTGATATAATGTGTTTTGTGGTTATTTAATATTCATTAGCTTCGGTATGGAGAACTACTCAAGTGGCCGAAGAGGCGCCCCTGCTAAGGGCGTAGGTCGGGTAACCGGCGCGAGGGTTCAAATCCCTCGTTCTCCGCCAAGTAAAGAACGCTAATCCTTTTAGGAATAGCGTTCTTTTATTTTCCTGATTATTGGATAACCTGAGCCTTATTTAACGTGGCCAAAAATGCGTCGATTTCTGCTTTAGTCGGCAGAGAAGGCTGTGCACCCAGTTTTGTGCAGGTTAGAGCTCCTGCTGCATTGGCATACTTTGCGGATTCGACCAGATCACCTGTTTCGGCATAGACCTTAGCCAAGACACCGGTAAAAGCATCTCCTGCTGCGGTGGGGTCGATGGCATCCACCTTATAAGGCGGAACCAGAACGTCAAGACCGTCACCGTAGATGTAGGAACCTCTGTCCCCAAGTTTCAGGACAACGAACTTGCAGCCGTTACGCTCGATGAGTTTCTTCGAAGCTTCACGGCAGGTCTCGATGTCTCCTGGGTAGATTCCTACCAAAGCCTTAGTCTCTGTCTCGTTTGGTGAGAGGATGGTCACTGGAGGGAGTTTTTCCAGATCATAGGCTTGTGCTGGTCCAGCATCAAGAACCGTGATGATTCCTTTTTCCGTGGCAATCTCAATTGCCCTGACATTGGTTTCAAAAGGAATTTCGAACTGGAGAAGAATGGCATCATAAGGGTCTTCAAAAGCCTTGTCCAGCTCATCCGGAGGGGTAAGCATATTGGCACCCGGGAAAATGATGAGACGGTTCTGTCCGTTGTCCTCGAGAGTGATGGCCACGAATCCTGTATTCGCGCCTTCTCTGAACAGCGTATGGGTCGTGTTCACGCCTTCCTTCTTCCAACAGTCCAAAAGGTATTCTCCATTGGCATCCTTGCCTACGGTTGCATAAGCAGAGACTTGAGCGCCTGCTCGAGCCGCAGCCACCGCCGCATTGCTCCCTTTTCCTCCTGGAGCATTTCGATAATCATGTCCGAGTACACTCTCACTGGGTTCAGGTGCGCGCGCACACCTGAGAATGAGATCCATCATTACGCTGCCGACCAATAAAATACGTGCTGCCATTTCTTTTCCTCCTTATATATTGATTTAATAGCTTATGTCAACAGTAACATTGCCAGATATCAGAGTCAACGCGTTTTCAATACATTAACAGAAAATTTAAATTAATTCCATCTAGCCTGTTCTAGACACCAACGGATTAGGCTATAATATGAATATAGGGGGTGAGTCATTTGAAGAAAATCGTGCTGACCATCGGTCGTGAATTTGGAAGTGGTGGACGCGAAATCGCAGTGAGTCTCGCTGAAAAACTGCATATCGAATACTATGACAGCAGTCTCATCGATATGGCCGCAGAACGCGGTGGTCTCGATGTCGATGAACTTCGTGAAGCAGATGAAAAAAAAGGTTCATTTTGGTTTTATTCCATTCCCGTCGATGAGAACAGTGTCTCAATCTACGACCGACCCATGGATGAGGTCCTCTTCAACCTCCAGTCAAAAATCATCATGGAGCTTGCAGATATGGGCGCCTGCATCATTGTCGGCCGCTGCGGTGATTTTGTCCTTCAGGATATTCCAGACGTCTATTCCATCTTCATCTATTCCAGCCTGAAAACCCGTGTGGATAGAATCATGAACAAATACTCTCTCACCGAAAAGGATGCGGAAGCGATGCTCAGGAAGACGAGCAGGGACAGGGACTCTTATTACAAGAAATTCACCAAAAGGGATCGTGAGGACAAAAACAACTACCATCTGATGCTGGACAGCGGGAAACTCGGAATCGACAAGACGGTGGAAATCCTGGAGAATTTCTACCGCACACTTTCCAAATAATTATTTTCAATTGAAAACGAACCGCAAAGATAATTCGGAAAAATATCCATTGCATTTTACTTTTCCCCGGTGTATTATGATTTCAATAATAAATTGCGTTGAGAAGAAAAAACCTTATGCTATACTTCCAGAGAGTTTTTGGTTGGTGTGAAAAAACTGTGGATCATAAGGGAACACATCTTTGAGCTGTACCTGCGAAATTATTTAAAGTAGTGGGGACCGGGATCCTTGTCATCCGTTATCAAGACTAGAGTATGTTTGTACTCGATGAGGTTAATATCGTGAGGTATTAATAAAGTAAGGTGGAACCGCGAAGAGATATCGTCCTTAGTCATATATATGACTAAGGGCTTTTTTTTTCGATGCATTTATAAAATAGGAGGGAAACATCATGAAAAAACTAATTGTATTACTGCTGGGCCTGTTCCTTTTAGCTGGTTGTGCACAGAAAAAAGAAGAAGATTCCTTTGAAGCACTGAAGGAAAAAGGGGAAATCGTGATTGGCCTCGATGACACCTTCGTGCCCATGGGTTTCATCAATGAAAAAGGGGAGCTCGTCGGTTTTGACGTGGACCTGGCCAAGGAGATCTTCACGAGAATCGGCATCACTCCAAAGTTCCAGGCCATCGACTGGTCGCTAAAGGAAACTGAGCTGACCAGTGGAAACATCGATCTCATCTTCAATGGCTACACCATTACCGACGCAAGAAAGGAAAAGGTCAATTTCTCTGATCCTTACATGGATAACCGACAGATCATCATCACCATGGCCACATCGGACATCAATTCCAAGAATGACCTTGCAGGCAAGGTCGTTTCCGTCCAGAAGGAATCCAGTGCCTTCGATGCGGTTACCGCAGAGAAAGACGTCGTGACAAACCTCAAGGATGGCCAGCTGATCACCTTCGACTCCAATCTCGAACTCTTCCTTGACCTTGAAGCGGGCAGAAGCGATGCCATCGTCCTGGATGAAGTATTCGCAAAATATGTGCTTCTGACGAAAAATGCCGATGAATATAGGATCCTTGATGACAACTTTGGAAATGAATCCTACGGCATAGGCTTTAGAAAAGCCGATATCACCCTGAGGGACAAGGTCAATGAAACCCTCAAGGAGATCATTGCCGACGGAACCTTCGACACCATAAAAAAGGTCTACATCAATGATTAACATTCTGACCTCCAGTTACGGTGTGATCCTGGAGGGTCTTGGCCAGACCCTCTTCTATTTCATTGTGACGCTGGTGGCTTCTACAATCCTAGGCGTCTTTGTAACTTATCTCCATGGCTTCAGACAGATCAGGCCGATCATCTCTGGCTATATTTCCATCGTCAGGGGAACCCCGCTGCTCTTGCAGCTGATCTTCATCTTCTTTGGCCTGCCGTATTTCGGGATCACCTTGGACAGGATGCCTGCTGCTCTCATCGGTTTCACCTTCAACTATACGGGATATATCGCAGAAATCCTCAGGGGGGGGATACAGAGTGTCCCCCAGGACCAGAAAGACATCGCCTATGTCCTCGGATTTTCCAAGAGCTATACGTTCTTAAGGATTCTTCTTCCTCTGGCGATAAGAAACAGCTTCCCCTCCCTTTCCAACGAAGTTCTGGTCCTGCTGAAGGATACCGCCCTCATCTATGCCCTTGGCCTCAGCGAGCTGATCAAGGTTTCCAAGACCCTGGCCAATATCTATGTTTCAGCCACCCCATTTATCATCGTCGGTGCCATCTACTTCATCATGAGCATCATCATTGAGAAGTTCCTGAAGAAGATGGAATCCAAAATAAGGAAGGTGACGCTATAATGTTCAGAGCGGAAAATATCACTAAAAACTTCGGCAGCCTGAAAGTATTGGACAATTTGAGCTTCAGTGTGGATAAAAATGAAGTCCTCGCCATAGTTGGCCCTTCAGGCGTTGGAAAATCGACCCTCCTGAAATGCATCGTACAGCTTGAGAAAAAGGACAAAGGTTCCTTCTACCTGGATGACAAGGCGGTAGACGACACAAACCGAATTGGAATCGGTTTGGTCTTCCAGTCCTCCTCACTTTTCCAGCACCTGAGCGTTATGGACAACCTTCTGATTGCTGTAAGGTACCATAAGCTTTTAGGCAAGGAGGAAGCCCTGAAGATAGCCGAAGGCTATCTGCGTGATTTTGGCCTTTCCGACAAGAAGGCAGCATATCCCAATGAGCTTTCAGGAGGACAGAAACAACGTATTGCCATTATCCGGGCTCTTCTTCTAAATCCAAAGCTCCTCTGCTTCGATGAACCCACCAGCAGCCTGGATTCAGAGAACAAGAACCTTCTCATCGAAATCATCCGAAAAATCAAGATTGACCGTGCCATTATCGTTGTCTCCCATGATGATGACTTCATAGGCAGGATTGCAGACAAAATAATTACCCTGGGCTAGGGTTCTGGAAGTAGCTTCATGATTGAATAGGTGATAATATATCTTATATAGGGTGTATGGAACCTCCTACAACAAAGATTGGAGTGAAATGATGGAATTATTATATTGGTTTTTCTTTTTTATCATCTACAGTTTTATCGGCTGGTTCTATGAGTCCACCCTTTGCTCCATAACAGGAAAGAAGCTCGTAAATCGAGGATTCCTCAACGGACCCATCTGTCCTGTGTATGGATTTGGCTCACTCCTTGTGATTTTGACCTTCTATGGTGATTCCATGGATATCCTGCCCCTGTTCCTCTCCAGCATCGTTCTAACGACCTTGGTGGAATACGTGACAGCGGTCATCCTGGAAAAGCTCTTCAATGCGAAATGGTGGGATTATTCCGGAAGGCCCTTCAACATCCATGGCAGGGTCTACCTTCTTGGAGCGTTGGTCTTTGCAACGCTCTCGGTACTTGTCATCAACTATCTCCACCCCGCAATTTCCACTTTTATCCTGTCTGTTCCTGAAAATCTCCTGATTATCTCAGGGAGCCTGATCTTCCTCCTTTTGACCTTTGACCTCTTTTTTACCGTCAGGCATCTTCTTCTTCTCAGTGGAAGGCTTGCCGCGGTCATGGAGGAGTTTGACCGGTTCGTCAGGGAAGGCGTCCTAAAAGTGGAGGACATGAAACAAATCCTTCAAAACCATATTGAGGGTACCGTACTCTATACCGATCGTATGAAAAACCTCTTCCAGAAGGGAAGATTCCAGAATCGAAGACTTTTCAACGCTTTCCCCGAGTTTAGACCCCTAAAGGAAAATGAAATCTTCAACAAGCTGAAAAACACCTTTATCGAGAATAAGAAGAAGTTCAATGATAAGATCAAACAGATGAGAGAACCTTAACCTATTTCAAGAAAGAGGAGTTCATGACATTCGGCTTGCATTGACGGACCGCCTATATCTGATACTAAACATAATAAGGGACTGAACAGAAGCACCTCTTTTTTAGAGGGTATTTCAGATCAGTCCCTTATTTGTTTCTATGCATTGAAAAGGGATTGGTCCTCACCACTCGCAAAAATAGTGAGGAAACAATCCCTTGATCATCTTAGTTTCTGTAGATTTTTATACTAGCTATGCTTTTTTGTTTGCTTTTGTGTCAAACTCTTCAAGGTCGAGTCCATCATCTTTCTTTGCTCTTGCATGCTTCATGGTTGCGAAACCATATAGTACTACGACAATCCCAGCTACTAAATAAGAATACATATAGCTATCTGGGATTCCAAGCAATGAATCAAGATTCAGACCTATTTTTGCATGAAGGATGTAGCTTGTTACAACGAAGGTGTAGAACATTCCAGGCAACAGTGCAATCAGATATTTCTTTCCGTGAACATACAGATAAACTGTTTCCATCGAAAGTGCAAATGTTGCGATACCTTGATTTGTGAAAGCAAAATATCTCCACAGAGTGGTAAACCCTGTTGGTGAGGATTTTGCATAGTAGAGGATAAGCATTGCAGGGATAAAAATTCCCGCTGTAATGGCAAGTCTCTTGTTGTAGGGTTTCTGATCGATGTTGAACCTTTCTGCAAGCATCAGCCTCAGACCTCTGAATGCAGTGTCACCTGATGTGATAGGAAGAACTACAACACCGAGTATTGCAAAGAATCCGCCGATATTGCCAAGAAATTCTCTGGAAACTTTTCCGATGACAAGAACAGCACCTGTCTCCATGTCCAAGCCTCTGCTAAACAGAACCAATGCGCCTGCAGCCCAAGCCATGGCAATGAAGCCCTCAACAAGCATCATATTGAAAAAGGTTGTTCTTCCTTCTTTTTCATGCGTTACGGTTCTACTGATCAGGGTTGTCTGTGTTGCATGGAAACCAGAAAGGATTCCGCAAGCTACAGTGATGAAGAATATTGGAATGATTGGTGTTTTGCCACCTGGATATTGGTTCAAAAGTCCAAAATTTAAATTCTGCAGGTTTTTGCCACCATCTAGTATGACTCCACCAAATATTCCTAAAGATGAAAATACAAGGATAGCTCCAAATATTGGGTATATTCTTCCGATAATCTGGTCAATGGGGAACAGCGTAGCGATTAGATAATAAAGGAAAATACAGCCATAAACAATCCAGACTGTTGGATTGTCTATACTGGTCTTTTGTTTGATCAGTTCAGATACGACGATATCTCCTGGTGTGTAGACAAAAACCACGCCGACAAGAAGCATCAAAAACCATACGACGATATTATAAACTGAATGGATTTTGCCTCCAAGATACTTGCCGATAAGCTTAGGCATCTGTGCGCCTTCATTTCTCATGGAGATCATTCCACTGAAATAATCGTGCATTGCACCACCAAGAACGCAGCCGATAGGAATGGTTATAAATGCGATTGGTCCGAACAGTATGCCCTGGATTGGCCCTATGATAGGTCCAGTACCAGCGATGTTCAAAAGATTGATAAGACTGTTTTTCCACTTTGGCATGGATACATAGTCGACGCCATCTGCCATTGCGATAGCAGGAGTTACTCTGTCATCTGGTCCGAATATCTTTTCGCAAAACTTTCCGTATAAAGCGCCACCGATTACTAAGATTAGAATACCAATTAAAAATGTTGTCATGATTTCCCCCTTACAGATTTGAAATAAGACAAATTTGATTATGCTGCATTAAAATAAAAAATAATTGTAGTACGATATCATTGCCACTAAATGAAAAAATGGATATCCATGTTACATCCATATCTTGATCGTCCATCTATTTCATTCGTTCCAAATAACATCACCAGTTTTTTCGCCCTTGGCGTGACACTGTCCATCCACCATAAGTCTAATGAAGCTCTTTCTATTCTTCTGTCTCCACGATTTCGTTCGGACGATCATAAACCCAAAGATCCTATATTCTGCGATAATATTATATTATCTCGTCTAGCCTCACTTCATAATACACATTATGTTCAGATTATATGCTTCAACTTACAATCTAATTTTAGTCACTTGGAGTATAAACATCAAGCAATTCATTCGTTTTGGAACCAGATTTACACATTCATAGATTATTCATACTGAATGGTTAAGAAAACACTCATTTCCGCCTTGTAATCATTACCATTAACAAAATAACAGCACATTATCTTTTTGTTATATTTTTGTCAATCTTAGTTATTCAGATTATGGTATATTAAACATCAATATAATATGGCTATTGCGATATTTATATTTTATACTTATTCCGAACTTATCAAGATAAAGTGAACAAACTGAATACTACGAGTAAATTTAATTGTATACTATTGATTTCTATTCTCGTTTGGGCTATAGTGAGTACAAGAAATGGAACTCCAATCTTGGAGCTCAAATGAGAATACAATTTGATGGAGGAATAAAAAATGAAACATGAATTACCAAAATTACCCTATGACTATAATGCACTCGAACCCTATGTGGATGAGCAGACAATGAATATACACCATACCAAGCATCATCAGGCGTATGTCAATAACCTGAATGCCGCCCTTGACAAGCATCCTGAATTATTCGAAAAGAGCCTGCTCGAGCTGGTCAAGGACCTTGGCAGTGTTCCGGAGGACATCAGGACCGCTGTCAGAAACAACGGCGGAGGACACCTCAACCATTCCATGTTCTGGAGTGTCATGAAGAAGGCTGAAGGGCAGAAACCTGAAGACGACCTGCTTGATGCTATAAACGAAAAATTTGAATCCTATGAAAACTTTAAGGATATCTTCTCCAAAGCCGCTACAACAAGATTCGGTTCAGGCTGGGCTTGGCTTGTTCTCAAGGATGGCAAGCTGGATGTCGTATCCACTGCAAATCAGGATAATCCGGTTTCTGAAGGCTTGGTTCCCGTACTTGGACTTGACGTCTGGGAGCATGCCTACTATCTCAAGTATCAGAACAGAAGACCTGAATACATCGAGAACTGGTTTAATGTTGTAAATTGGGATGAAGTTTCCAACTTATACAAAGCAGCAAAATAATCTCAACATATATATATTTCTAAGGCCTATGAAAGAATCCCACTGTTCCCCCGGTGGGATTCTTTTCATGTCACTGATTATCTTCTACGCCACATCCAGGGGAAAACCGGAAGTGAGTCATACAGATATCTCCCCGGGAAATACAGAAGATGCGAATTAGCCCATAACCGCCAAATATTATATTGTATATTAGTCTTATGCGACATGAACCAAGGAGGTTACTATGAGAAAACTAAACATCGATGATTTCAAGAACTACAAATTTCTTTCCGGCCTGGATCATTCCCCGGATGGGACCCATTTGGCATTTTCGCTTCACGAGGTGGATATGGAGGAGAACCGGTATCTCTCGAACCTGTATCTGTTCAATCTTGAAAATGAGAAAGTCACAAAGCTGACGGCGTTCAACAAGGAATCCAGCTTCAAGTGGCTGGATGATGAAAATATCATTTTTTCTGCGGTCAGAGACGACAAGGACAAAGAAGAGATGGAATCCCTGAAGGAATTCACCCAGGTCTACAAGATCAATATCCACGGTGGAGAAGCCGATAAGTTCATCCGCTTCAACAAGAAAGTCGGAGCCTATGAGTTCCTCTCCAGTGGAAACATCCTATCTTCATCCTACTTTGACCATAATGCCAAGGACCAGCTGACTCTTGATGAGACGCAGCTGGCCAAGGAACTCAAAAGGCTGAAGGAAGAAAAAGACTACGAGGTTTTGGAAGAGATCCCCTACTGGTCCAATGGAGGCGGCTACACCTCCAGGAAAAGAGACAGGCTCACCCTCTTTGACCAGGATGGCAAGTTCATCAGGTACCTTTCCAGTGAATATACGAACGTCGGCAGCATCAGGCTGAACCAGAAGAAGGACAAGGCGATTATCCTCTCCAGCACCTTCAAAGACAAGGAAAGCCTATATAATGAACTTAGCCTCTTTGATGGCGAGACGGTCAAGGAACTTCCGACACCTGGCCTTAGCATCGAATATGCGGATTATCTCAACGATGACCTTCTTATCATGAGCGCTTCGGACATGAAGGAGCTCGGGATCAATGAGAACGGGAAGTTCTACACCTATGACCTGAGTAATGGGAAACTGACCTGTATCACCAAGGACCTGGATGCCTCCCTCTATAATTCTGTGGGAAGCGATGCCCGCTATGGCGGATCGAAGTCCAAAGCCGTGGACGGTGGCGAACTCTATTTCATCACCACCCTCGGTAGTGATTCCCATCTGAAGAAAATCAACGCGGACGGGGAAATTTGCGATGTGGTTGCCGAAGAAGGTTCTGTCGATGGCTTCAGCGTGAAGAACGGTGCCATTGCCTATATCGGAATGAAGAACACGACCCTTGAAGAACTTTATGTCCTCAAGGAAACGTCCAGGAAAGTGACCTCTTTCAACGACTGGGTCTACGAGGAAATTGAGCTGGCCGTACCCGAAGCCCTAAGCCTTCCTTTGAAGGATGGCCTTACCATAGACGGATTTGTCCTCAAACCCATCGGTTACGAGATAGGAAAGAAATATCCCGTGCTGATGGATATCCATGGCGGACCTAAGACCGTATATGGAAGTGTCTATTACCATGAACTTCAGTACTTTGCCTCAAAGGGCTACTTTGTGGTCATTTGCAACCCCCGGGGAAGCGATGGCAAAGGAAATGAGTTCTCGGATATCCGAGGAAAATACGGCACCATCGATTATGATGACCTCATGAACTTCCTTACCCTCGCCCTTGAAAACTATGAGGATATGGACAAGGGAAATCTCTTTGTTACCGGAGGATCCTATGGAGGTTTCATGACGAACTGGATCATCGGGCACACAGACAGATTCAGGGCGGCCGCTTCCCAGAGGAGCATCTCTAACTGGATTTCCATGTTCAATACAACGGATATCGGTTTTTACTTTGCCGATGACCAGAATGCCTCGTCCCCGTGGGACAACCAGGAGAAGTTCTGGTGGCATTCGCCACTGAAATACGCCGATAAGGTAAAGACGCCGACACTTTTCATCCATTCTGAAGAAGACTACAGATGCTGGCTCACCGAAGGACTGCAGATGTTCACCGCCCTGAAGTATCATGATGTGGAATCCAGAATGTGCATCTTCAAGGGAGAAAACCATGAACTGTCAAGATCCGGAAAACCCAAGCACAGACTCAGAAGGCTGACCGAGATCGATGAATGGTTTGAGAAGTTCAAGACAAATTCCAACGAACATCAGGAAAAATAAAATTCCCCGAGAAAGAACATTAGATGGGCCGGTGAAAACCGGTCCATCTTTTCACTTTCATAAGGCATTCTTCTTGACAAGTCAAATTCGAATCGCCATCCTTCAACCCCAACAAATCCACATATGCGCCTTATTCCTGGGGGCTTAACCAAATGTCAATTGACATGCCTGTTTATTTAAACTATAGTACTTATAATATTATAATAATGGTGGTGGATGATTTGGACAAAAATAGACTCAGCACCCAGATAAAGGCATCCAGTGGTGAAATTCCCTGTGACCTGGTGCTTAAAAATGGTCGTATCGTAGATGTCTTCAGTGGCGAACTCATCAGTGCGTCCCTGGCCATTAAAGACGGGTACATTGTCGGCTATGGCGATGACTATACCGGGGAGGAAACCATTGACCTGATGGGCAAGACCATTTCCCCTTCCCTTACAGATTCCCATATCCACATAGAGTCGACGCTGGCGACGCCAAAGGAATTCTCCAAGGCCGCTTTGCGCCATGGAATAACTTCCGTTGTCATGGACCCGCATGAAATCGCCAATGTTCTCGGAGAAGACGGGATCCGATTCATGCTTGAATCTTCCCGGGACCTTCCCGTGGATTTCTATATCATGATGTCTTCTTGTGTTCCGGCTACCTCCTTTGAGTCTTCCGGCGCCAAGCTGAACGCCGAATCCCTGATGCCGTTTTATGCGAACGAATTTGTCTTGGGGCTCGCAGAGGTCATGGACCTCCAAGCAGTGAAATACGGCAACGGGGATATGCTCCAAAAACTCCTCGATGCGAGGAATCAGGGATTGGTCATCGATGGTCATGGCTCCGGTCTTTCCTTCATGGACAACAATATCTTTCGTGTCGCCGGCATCAGGACAGACCATGAATGTACGACACTTGAAGAAGCCAAGGACAGATTGTCCAAGGGATTCTATATCCACATCCGGGAAGGTTCCGTCGCCAAGAACTATGACGCCCTCTTCCCGCTCATCAACAAGAATAACCTGAGAAGATTCACCTTCTGCACGGATGATATCTATATCAACGACCTGAACGATCTGGGGAGCATCGATACCATGATCAGGAACTCGATCAAAAATGGAATGGATCCCGTGGACGCAATCAAGATTGCTACCATAAACCCTGCAGAGTGCTACAATCTGGAAGACAAAGGTGCCGTTGCACCAGGATACAAGGCGGACTTTCTTGTACTGGATTCCTTGGAGGACTTTACCATCCATGCGGTCTATAAAGATGGAAAGGTGGTCTTCAACTCCACAGCGGTCAACTTCAATTATGAGAACTATGCAGAGCCTCAGATAAAAAACACCGTGCATCTCAAGGATTTTACTTTGGAAAGCCTGAGAATCCCCATTATCGGACATGAGCTGAATGTAATCGGAATCTTGAAAAACAGCCTGCTCACAACCCATGAAAAGATCACCAATTACAAAGGAAATGAATTCATCAGCAATCCTTCAAGGGACTTGTTGAAAATTTTCGTCATTGAAAGACACGGAAACTCCGGCAACATCGGCAAGGGAATTGTCACGGGATTCAAACTCAGGAAAGGTGCTGTGGCAACAACCATCGCCCATGATTCCCATAACATCGTTTCCATGGGTGTTGATGACGAGGATATCTACAGGGCTGTCACAAGGCTGGAGGAAATCGGAGGAGGGATTGTGCTCGTTTCGGAGGGAAAGATCCTCGCGGAACTCGATCTGAAGATTGCCGGACTCATGTCGAGCGACACCTTGGAAGTCATCTCCAAAAAAATTCGGATCCTCAATGAAAATGCCCAAGACCTCTTCCTCGACCTGGATTTCAATCCCTTCCTCACCATGTCTTTCCTGACCCTTCCGGTTATTCCAGAACTCAAGATCACCGATCAGGGTGTTTTCAGTCTGGATAAAAACAGGTTCATCGGTATCGACGAATCTCTTTAACAAAATGATAAGCCTGGAAGTTCAACAGAACATCCAGGCTTATCATTTTGTTGGAGCTAATTTAATTTTCATCAACAAGATTTGAATTGAGTTGTCTCATTTCCTTCTCCAAATACCTGGTGAAGTTATTCCAGTAAATCATCCTCACGGATGTTGGATTCTCAACAATGGAAACTGCTGAAAACTCTTTCTTTCCATCAAGTTTCCGAAAGAGGAAGTTCACTCCTTTGTAGTTCATCAGGAGCAACCGAGTTGAACTGAGTTCTTTATCTTTTAGGATGTGCTCATCCCTGCAGAATTTTTCAACATATCTGAAGAGTGTTTCTCCCATACTGTCTACATTGGTGACCGAATAATTTCCTGATACCCATCGATACCAGTTGTCATTGAGATTGACAAAATTGAAGAATTCGTCATATTCACTGAGCAATCTTTCAACGTAAACGATTTCCATATCCAAATCTTCTTCCCGGGCTTTTTGTTTCTCATTTAGTTCAATCTCCATGTCATACACCTCCCCTCATAATTTTCTTAATATTCTATAACTTATTATAACATATTTGGAAGATTGCATTTCTTTGGCAATGGAAACTTTACGTAAAATATTGGTTAATTTGTTTACTTTTCATAAATAATTCATTCAACTCCAAGCTAATTATGATCGTTCCAAATGAAAGACGGGAATCAAACTCTAGAGTTCGATTCCCGTCTTTTTAAGTGAATTGAATTGGTTCCGCCATCTTTTTACGATTCAAGTCTGCATAGGGTATATGTTCCAATATTCCCGATATCTGTTGGTTACTTTCTGGCCTTTTCCACCCTCAGTACCTTGCCCTTGATCTTCTTCGTGGACAATCCATTTATTGCAATATCCCCTTTTCCGTTCAGGATATCGATATAGGAACCGTTATCCATCACCTGGATGATTCCGATGTCTCCCGTCTTTATTCCCTCGATAGAGTTTAGGGTTCCAACGATATCAAGCGGTCTTATCTTCTTATTTTTTCCACCATTGATGTAGAGCCTTGTAATGTCCTTATGGATGACCTTTTTCACAGGTTTGTTTTTCTTGAGATTCTTCTGGAATTCCAGGAACTCATCCTTGCCTGTCTTAAATGGTTCGTAATCCATGTTCAGCATATTATTCAGACTGTATCCCACATATTTTTCCACCTCAGTGACTTTTCTTCCATCATATTCCGAGACGAAGTATATGGCAGTTCCTTCTTTGAAATTTCTTCCGGTCCTTCCCGCTCGATGGACAAAGCTTTCCTTTTCCACAGGAAAGTCATAGCTTAGGGAGATATCCAGGTCTGAAATGTCGATTCCCCTGGCTGCAACGTCCGTTGCCACAAGATAAGGGACATCCTTGTTCTTGAATTTCTCCATGGCCTTCAGCCTGTCATCCTGCATCATTCCGCCATGGATCTTGATACTTTCGATGCTCATCTGTTCCAATTTGTTTTGGATCCTGTCGCACTCATCCTTGGTGTTGACAAAGATGATCATGCTCTTGGGTTTTCTTCCATAGATAAGGGAGATGAGCGCATTGAACTTATCCCTGGCATCTATGCGGTAAAGAATCTCTTCGATGTGAAGTTTTTCCTCCCCTTCGGTTTCCGCTTCGATGATCTTAAAGTCTTTCGTGATGTTCATAGCCAATTCCTTTACGCTTTCCGTGATCGTCGCTGAGAACATCATGGTCTGCTTGACCTTCCTGAGGCTGCGTACGATCTGCATCACCTCATCCTGGAATCCCCTGTCGAGAAGCTCGTCCACTTCGTCGATGACGAGGTACCTTATGGCATCAATATCCAGGGTTCCTCTCTTGATATGGTCCAGCACCCTGCCCGGTGTTCCACAAACAGCCTGATGCCTGTTCTTCATGGCGCTGACCTGATCCTTGAAGGGCTGTTTGCCAAAAAGGGCCACTGCGGAAAGTTTCTTGTATCTTCCCAGGGTGTCATATTCCTTCTTGATCTGCAGGGAGAGCTCCCTGGAAGGGGCGAGAATGAGAGCCACGGCATTTGATTCTTCCCAGTCTGTCCTTTCCATGATTGGCATGAGAAAGGCTAGGGTCTTTCCGCTTCCTGTCGCCGAGGAACCGAGGATGTTATGCCCTGCCATGGCCACGGGTCCTACCTTCTCCTGAATATCTGTAAGTTTCTTATACCCAAAGCTTTCTACCGCCTGAAGAATCTCACTGCTTATATTGATGTTGCTAAAACTTTTACCCATCTTTTTCTCCTTTGTCTCTTGGTCCATTAAATGTGCCTATGCCTAGAATTCAACTATCCGCGTACAGAATTATACTTCCATTTGTTCAGTTTAAAATTTTTCTACCTATTTTTTGTCTCTCTCCATGTCCAATCCTGATTTCCCTTGGATTGACATATAAAAAAACCTGCTTCGATAGAATCAACTTCTATGCTGAAACAAGTTATCTTTTGGAACTTGTGACTGTAATCAAATCAGCGACCTGCTGATTACAATATCATTGTTTTACCTATTCTAACTTATCATATTTTTCTGTAACTTTTGCATATCAGTATACTTAATAAGACGGCTTATCCTATCTTCTCGTATCATGGGTTCTATTTCGCTGCATTAGAACTCAATTGGATCGCAATTTGATTTCATTTTTGAACCTACTTGAGAGAATTCCCTCGATTTAATATCGTTAGTCATTATACTCTATTATCCGGCTTGATTGCAATCTAATTCAACAGAGACTGAACTACACTCGTTTTGTCGTTAATATTTTCCCCCGCATCACCCGGGTTATGACAATCAATTGGAAATTGGGTTTCACACCAGGCTTTTTTTGCTCGTTTTGTTGGCTTGATGTGTTCTTTTTGAGGCATGACATGTAGATTAACGCTACGAACCGCACAAATAGTTTCCCGTCAAAGAGATTTCTGACGATACTGCTGTCTTCTCAGATTGAGCCTTTCCTTCAGGTTGCCAAAAGCCTTTTCGCCAAGGTCTTTGTTGCGGTAAGTCTCCAGGGCTTTGATTGGATCTTTTATCTCATTACTTAGCAGTGCAATGAATCCATAATCCTTTTCAGCCTTAGCCATCGCATCCTTCTTGGGAGTAATCTTAATGCCTCTCATCGGAGTTTTTGATATGTCGAAGTATTTGGCATACGAGTTCTCGTTCTCCTCTTCCTGTTACCTGCGGTCAACTCACTTTCCAGCATGTCCAACATCTAATTGAAGCGGCTTTCATCCTCCAAAGCCTTTTCTCTGTTGAAGTAAAGCTCATAACAACTAGGAATTTACTTGTATTTTTTAGTAAATAAAAGAAGTATCTCC
>ENA-OFCF01000015-OFCF01000015.1-metagenomes-genome-assembly--contig:-NODE-15-length-92036-cov-4.836934_pt1 | contig 92036 bp, 99 predicted proteins | sample MGYA00153387_OFCF01 | MGnify analysis MGYA00153387 | reverse complement strand
CGATCCGCGAAGGCGGTCGCACGGTCGGCGCCGGTGTCGTCGCCAAGATCCTCGCATAATTCTCTGGAGCTGCAATGGCTGGCAAGATTCGGATTCGACTGAAGGCATTCGATCACGCAGTGATCGATCAGGCAGCGGCAGACATCGTGCGCACGGCCGAGAAGACCGGCGCGCAGGTGTCGGGCCCCATTCCGCTGCCGACGAAGACGCAGCGCTGGACGGTTCTGCGCTCGCCGCACGTTGACAAGAAGTCACGGGAACAGTTCCAGTTGAAGACACACAAGCGTGTGATCGACATCCTGGATTCGAAGGCGCAGACGGTCGATGCGCTCACGAAGCTGGATCTGCCGGCTGGCGTGGACGTCGAGATCAAGGTCGAATAGTCGCGTCGATGGTGCAGGTGCAGGTCTGCGGTGCCTTCGGGCATCGCGGTGCGGGTTCGCCGCCGGAATTCGCCGGAGGGAGCCAGAGTCCAACTGCCGTGGTCGACGCGGGCCGCACGCCGCGCTGGGCAGTGACTGAGCTGAGAGTGATATGATCGGCATCATTGGACGAAAGGTCGGGATGACCCAGATCTTCAACGAGATCGGGCAGCAGATCCCGGTGACCGTGGTGGAGGCGACTCCGAACACGGTGACGAAGGTGATGGAGAAGGCGACGGCTGGTTTCGCGTCGGTGGAGCTGGGGTATGGCGCGCAGCGTGTGCGCCGCGAGTCGAAGCCGGGTGAGCGCACCCCGCGCGGCAACCGCGCACCGAAGGCTGAAGTCGGGCATGCCGCGAAGGCTGGCCTGACGAATCCGCCGGAAGTGATCCGCAGCTTTCGCATTGACGACTCGCCGGGCAAGAATCCGGAGATCGTTGCGTACGAGCTGGGACAGAAGCTCACCGTCGAGCTGTTTGCGCCGGGCGAGATCGTGAAGGTCACGGGCACCAGCAAGGGCCGTGGTTTCCAGGGTGTCGTGAAGCGTTACGGTTTCGGTGGCGGTCCCAACACGCACGGCAACACGAAGCATCGCCGTCCCGGCTCCATCGGTCCGGGCACGGATCCATCGCGCGTGATCAAGGGCAAGAAGATGCCCGGTCATTACGGCGACCATCGTCACACCCAGATCGGTCTGCGGATCGAGAAGGTGGATGTGGAACGCAATCTGATCTATATCCGCGGTGCAGTGGCCGGTCCGACCAACGGGATCGTCCTCGTCCGCAAGCAGGGTTGAGCCGATGACGACAGAGAACATGACGCTGCAGGCGCGCGCGTTTGGCGCGGACGGCAAGGCCAAGGGCTCGGTGACGCTGCCCGAGGTGCTGTTCGACGGAACGGTGAACGTGCCGGTGATGCATCAGGTGGTGAAGGCCACACTGGCCAACCAGCGCCAGGGTACGGCGTCGACCAAGACGCGCGGCAAGGTGGTTGGTGGCAACCAGAAGCCCTGGAAGCAGAAGGGTACTGGCCGCGCCCGTCAGGGCTCGACGCGTGCGCCGCACTGGCCGGGTGGTGGTACCGTCTTCGGCCCCACGCCGCGTGACTACACGCAGCGTGTGCTGAAGAAGGTTCGCACACTGGGCAAGAAGAGCGCGCTGAACGTCCGGGCTCGCGAGAACGACCTGCTGGTCATCGACGCCTTCCAGATGCAGGCGCCGTCGACCAAGGCAATGCTTTCGCTGCTCGGCAAACTCGGCGTGGCTGACAGGAAGGTGTTGTTCCTGACGGATGGTGTGAAGCCGATGACGTTCCTGAGCGCGCGCAACATCCCGTCTACGCACGTGATGCCGTACCAGGACGTCGGTACGTATCATGTGATGTGGTCAGACGTGGTCATCATCGAAGCGTCGGCGCTGTCCGCCGCGGAGGCGAAGTAGCATGCCGACGATTCATGAAACGATCGTCCGTCCGATCATCAGTGAGCGGACCAGCACCGCATATCAGAACCTGGGCGAGTACACGTTCGTGGTTCACCCGAAGTCAACCAAGCACGGCATCGCAAACGCCATCCAGATCCTGTTCGGCGTGACGGTGACCGACGTGTGGACGCTCAACTGCCGCGGCAAGCAGCGCACGGTGGGGCAGTCCAAGGGGAAGCGTCCCAACTACAAGAAGGCGATCGTGCGGCTGAAGGCCGGAGACACGATCCCGGTCTTCGAGGGTTAAGCGATGGGCATTCGTCAATTCAAGCCAGTGACGAAGTCGTCGCGCTTCCGCAGCGTGTCGGACTTCGCGAACATCACGCGCTCCACGCCGGAGAAGTCGCTGACGGAGCCGCTCAAGAAGAGCGGCGGTCGCGACAACCACGGGCACATCTCGATGCGTCGCATCGGTGGTGGTCACAAGCGCAAGTATCGTATCATCGATTTCAAGCGCAACAAGTTCGGCATCGTCGGCACGGTGCGCGAGATCGAGTATGACCCGAACCGCTCGGCGCGCATCGCGCTGGTCGAGTACGCGGATGGCGAGAAGCGTTACGTCATCCACCCGAAGAACCTGGCCGTCGGTGACACGATCATCAGTGGCGCGGGATCGGATGTGCGGCTCGGCAACTGCCTGCCGCTGAAGGAAATGCCGCTGGGCACGTCGGTGCACAACGTCGAGCTCAAGCCCGGCAAGGGTGGACAGCTGGCGCGGTCGGCCGGCTCGAGCCTGACGGTGATGGCGAAGGAAGGCGATTATGTGACGCTGCGTCTGCCGAGCACGGAGATGCGGATGATCCATGGCACGTGCATGGCGACGATCGGCGAAGTGGGCAATGCCGAGCATGAGCTGTTGAGTGCGGGCAAGGCCGGCAAGAGCCGCTGGCTGGGCAAGCGTCCGAAGGTGCGTGGTGAAGTGATGAACCCGGTTGATCACCCGCACGGTGGTCGCACGCGCGGCGGCCGGAACGTGGTGGACAAGTGGGGCAACAAGGAAGGCGTGAAGACGCGCAACAAGAAGAAGGCCTCGCAGCGGTTGATCGTGCGTGGTCGGAAGCGCGGCAAGGCAACCCAGTAACCGGAGCGACTGACACATGGCTCGGAGTCTCAAGAAGGGGCCGTTCGTGCAGACGCGCCTGGTGGAACGGGTGGCTGCAATGAACGCCAGGAACGAGAAGAAGGTGATCAAGACGTGGAGTCGGGCCAGCACGGTGCTGCCTGAATTCGTCGGACACACCTTCGCGGTGCACAACGGCAACAAGTTCGTGCCCGTGTACGTGACGGAAAACATGGTCGGCCACAAGTTCGGCGAGTTCTCGCCGACGCGTCTGTTCCGCGGTCACGTGGGACAGAAGGCGGCCGACAAGAAGACCGGCGGCGCACCGAAGGGAGGCAAGTAAGCAATGGCGAACACCGTCGTTCTGAATGAAGCGAAGGCCATCCAGCGTGGCACGCGTCAGTCTCCGTACAAGGTGCGCCTGGTCGTGGACCAGATTCGCGGCAAGAGCGTGAACGAGGCGCTGGCGCTGCTGCAGTTCTCGAAGAAGCATGCGGCGAAGGAGATCAAGAAGGTGCTCAACTCGGCTGTGGCGAATGCGGAGTACGCGAGCCGCGAGAGCCGGACGCCGGTCGATGTGGATCTGCTCGTGATCACTCGTGCCGTGGTGAACGAAGGACCGAAGTTGAAGCGCTTCACGCCAGCGGCGATGGGGCGGGCCACGCCGATGATCAAGCGGACGAGCCACATCGAGATCACGGTGACTGAGCGGGGGACGCGCTAATGGGTCAGAAGACCAATCCGATCGGCTTTCGTCTTGGCGTGTCCAAGACGTGGCGATCGACGTGGTATGCGAACCGGGACTATCCGCAGCTGCTGAAGGAAGACGCGCTGTTGCGGAAGTACCTGCACAAGCGCCTCGAGCATGCGGCGCTGTCCGACATCCGCATCGAGCGGAAGCCGGGCAAGGCGACGGTGACGCTGCACACGGGTCGTCCGGGTGTGGTGATCGGCAAGAAGGGCGCTGAAGTCGACAAGCTGCGCGACGAGCTGGCACAGCTCACGGGCAAGGAAATCGGCATCAACGTGGAAGAGATCAAGCGTCCCGAGCTCGACGCACAGCTGGTGGGCGACAACGTCGCGAATCAGCTTGCGCAGCGCATCTCGTTTCGTCGCGCCATGAAGCGTGCGGTGCAGAGCGCAATGCGGATGGGCGCGCAGGGCATCAAGATCAAGTGCAGCGGTCGCCTGGGCGGTGCGGAAATCGCGCGCGTCGAGGGCTACAACGAGGGGCGGACTCCGCTCCACACGCTGCGTGCCGACATCGACTACGCCCAGTCGACCGCGAAGACCACGTTTGGTACCATTGGTATCAAGGTGTGGATCTACAAGGGCGAAGTGGTGGAAGATCGGCGTGGCAAGACCTACTCGACCGGCGCGTGAGAGGCACTGACCAATGCTGAGTCCAAAGCGGATCAAGTTCCGCAAGATGTTCAAGGGGCGGACGACGGGTGTCGCTCGCCGTGGCAATACGGTGGCCTTCGGCCACTTCGGGTTGCAGTCGCTCGAGCCGGGATGGATTTCCAACCGGCAGATCGAGGCCGCCCGTATCGCGATGACCCGCTTCATCAAGCGTGGCGGCAAGGTCTGGATCCGCATCTTCCCGGACAAGCCGATCACGAAGAAGCCGGCAGAAACCCGCATGGGCAAGGGCAAGGGTTCGCCCGAGGGGTGGGTGGCCGTCGTGAAGCCAGGCCGGATGTTGTTCGAGCTCGAAGGGGTGACACGCGAGACGGCGGAACGTGCGCTGGCGCTGGCCTCGGCAAAGCTCTCTGTCAAGACGAAGTTCGTCGTGCGTGAGGAGGCGCATACCGATGCTGGCGAGTGAAATGCAGGATATGAGCGTTGAGGCAATCACGCAGCGGATTGCCGAGTTGCAGGAAGAGCGCTTCCGCTTGCGATTCCGTGGTGCGACCGAGCAGCTGGAGAATCCGCTCCGCAAGCGCGCAATTCGTCGCGATGTCGCCCGACTCAAGACCGTGCTGCGTCAGCGGCAGGGTCAGTAAGGAGATATGATGTCGGAAATTCAGCAGTCCATGGACGCGAAGGCACGCCTGGCCCGCAAGGTGCGGACGGGCGTCGTCACGAGCGACAAGATGGACAAGACGGTAGTAGTCACGATCGAGCGTCGCGTGCCGCATCCCCAGTACGGGAAGATGATGACCCTCACCAAGACGGTGAAGGCGCACGATGAGGAGAACTCGGCGAAGCAGGGTGATACGGTACGCGTCATGGAGACGCGACCGCTCTCGAAGACCAAGCGTTGGCGGGTCGTCGAGATCGTCGAGCGCGCGCGCTGATCGGAGGCGACGACAATGATCCAACAGGAATCAGTGGTGAAGGTCGCGGATAACTCAGGGGCCAAGAAAGCCCTCGTGATCCGCGTCCTGGGTGGCTCGGGACGCCGTTACGCCGGCCTTGGCGACAAGGTCATCGTGGCGGTCAAGGATGCCCTCCCCAATGGAACGGTGAAGAAGTCCGATGTGGCCAAGGCCGTCGTCGTGCGCACGGTCAAGGAGACCCGGCGCAAGGATGGTACGTACATCCGCTTCGACGAGAACGCCGTGGTGATCATCAACGATGCCGGGGAGCCGCGCGGGACGCGCATCTTCGGTCCAGTGGCGCGCGAGCTTCGTGAGAAGAAGTACACGAAGATCGTGTCGCTGGCGCCTGAGGTGCTCTGAGCATGCGCATCCTCAAGTATCGCAAGACCGAAGGCCAGAAACTGCGCAAGCGTCACGCAGGCAATGCCGAACGCGTGATCACGAAGATCACGAAGGGCGACGTGGTTCAGGTGATGCGCGGTGGCGACAAGGGCAAGACCGGCAAGGTGATGCGCGTGTTCCTGAAGACGGGCCGTGTGCTCGTCGAGGGCATCAACATCGTCAAGCGTCACACGCGGGCGACGCGTCCGGAAGAGACGGGCGGCATCATCGAGAAGCCGGCGCCGGTGGCGCTGTCGAACGTGATGCTGATTGACCCGAAGTCGGGCAAGGCGACGCGCATCCGCGCGCGGATCGACACTGACGGCACGAAGGAGCGGGTGAGCGTCAAGAGCGGGGATGTCATCCCGCGTGACCGCTGACCGCGAGGAGATAGAGAATGGCGACGAAAGAGAAGGGAGCGCAGGGCGGCAAGAGTGCCTCCCCGGGCGGCAAAGGTGGCAAGGGTGGTGCAGCAGCTGGCGGCAAGGGCGCGAAGCCGGCCGGCGGCGCCAGCAAGAGCCAGAAGGGTGCGGAGAACAGCCGTCGCAACGCCGAGAAGGCGGCGCGTGGCCCGCATACCGGCGCGGCACTTGCCGCCATTGCACCGCGGCTCAAGCGGTACTACACGGAGACCGTGCGTGACCGGCTGATGCAGCAGTTCAGCCTGACGAACGTGCACGAGATCCCGACGCTCGAGAAGATCGTGCTGAATTGCGGCGTGGGCGAAGCGATCAAGACGCCCAAGGTGCTGGATTCGGTCTGCGAGGAGATGGAACTGATCAGTGGCCAGAAGCCGATCCGTCGGAAGGCGAAGAAGTCGATCGCCAATTACGGATTGCGCGAAGGGCAGGAGATCGGTGCCCAGGTGACGTTGCGTGGCGCACGGATGTGGGAGTTCCTCGATCGGTTCGTGACGATCTCGATCCCTCGTATCCGTGATTTCCGCGGCCTTGGCACGCGCGCCTTCGATGGGCGCGGCAACTACTCGCTGGGCGTCAAGGAGCAGATGATCTTTCCGGAGATCAACTACGATATGGTCGAGGCAGTGCACGGCATGGACATCACGTTCGTGACATCGTCCACGAAGGACGATCAGGCACTGGCTCTGTTGCGCGAACTGGGGATGCCGTTCAAGGGCGAGTCCCCGAACATTCCCCCGCTGACCTGAGATCGGGACATGGCCAAGACGAGCAAGGTGGTACGCAATGCCCAGCGCCGCGAGCTGATCGTGAAGTACGCGTCCAAGCGGGCAGAGCTGAAGAAGGTTATTCTGGATCCGAAGACCGATCCCGATACACGTGACGCCGCGTATGAGAAGCTGCGTCGTCTGCCGCGGGATTCCTCGGCAACGCGTTTCCGGAACCGGTGTGAGCTCACCGGTCGGCCGCGCGGGTTCGTGCGCCAGTTCGGGCTCGGACGCAACAAGTTCCGGGAGCTGGCCTTGAATGGCTTCCTTCCCGGCGTGACGAAGGCCAGCTGGTAATTCCAGCAGGTCGCAGACCTTTTCCAGTCCTCACGTCTCGTCGTTGACGGGACACGAAGGGCGCACAGGACCAATTCATGAGCATGACCGATCCGGTCGCCGACATGCTGACCCGACTGCGCAACGCCATTGGCGCGCGCCACCGTCGGGTCGACATGCCGTCGTCGAAGTTGAAGGTGCAGGTGGCCCGCATCCTCAAGGAATCGAGCTACATCACGGACTACCGTGTGATCGAGACCGAGGAAGGCCGCAAGGTGTTGCGGGTGATCCTGAAATATGCGGCCGGCGGACAGCCGGTCATTCGCGAACTGAAGCGCATCTCGACGCCTGGCCTGCGGAAGTACGTGGGCGTGACGGAGATCCCGCGCGTGCGCAACGGGTTGGGCATGGCCATTGTCAGCACGAGCAAGGGGCTGATGTCGGACCGTGATGCGCGTCGTGCCAACACTGGTGGCGAGTTGCTCGCCATCGTGTACTAAGGAGAGAGAGCGATGTCGCGAATTGGCAAGAAGCCGATCGACGTACCGGCGGGCGTGACGGTGACGCTCGAGGGTCGCCACGTGACGGTCAAGGGCCCGCGGGGGACGCTGTCGCGTTCACTGCCGCCGATCGTGAACGTGCAGATCGAGGGGAGCGTGATCAACGTCGTGCGCCCGAATGACGAGAATGCCTCGAAGGCGATGCATGGCCTGACGCGGACGCTGGTGGCCAACATGGTCGACGGCGTGACGAAGGGATTCCAGAAGAATCTCGAGATCGTCGGCGTGGGCTACAAGGCGGAGAACAAGCCGTACGGCTTGCTCATGTCGCTGGGCTACAGCCATCAGATCGAAGTCAAGGCACCGGAGGGCATCAAGCTCAATGCCCCGACGCCGACGACGGTCGTGATCGATGGGGCGAACAAGGAAGTCGTCGGGCAGGTCGCCGCGGAAATCCGCAGCCTGCGTCCGCCGGAGCCCTACAAGGGCAAGGGCGTCAAGTATCAGGGTGAAATCGTCCGCCGGAAGGCGGGCAAGGCCGGGGGCAAGTAATGCCGAAGATGCGAATTCCGAAGACGCGCCAGGATTTGCGCGCCCGTCGTCACCTGCGCGTTCGGAAGAATGTGGCGGGGACTGCGGAACGGCCTCGGCTGGTGGTGTTCCGGTCGCTGAAGCACATCACGGCGCAGATCGTGGACGACACGACGGGCCGGACGATGATGACGGTGACGAGCGCGAAACTCGAAGGAAAGAAGAGCGAAAAGTCGGTGATTGTGGGCAAGATGATCGCCGAGAAGGCGATGGCAGCGGGCGTGTCGAAGGTCGTCTTCGACCGTGCAGGCTACAAGTACCATGGCCGCGTGAAGGCGGTCGCCGATGGCGCCCGCGAAGGCGGCCTGGAGTTCTGATATGGCAGATCAGCCGAACGTAGGTGCGACGTCGAGTGAGACGTCTCGTCCCGCAAGTCGCGGTCCCGGTGGTGGTGGTGGGGCTCGCGGCGGTCGTGGTGGCGGCGGTGGTGGTGGTGGTCGTGGCCGTGGTGGCCCGGGCGGTGGCCCCGGCGGACCCGGCGGTCCTGGTGGCAATCGCGGTGGCCGTGATGGCGCACCGGGTGGCGGCAATCGCGATGGTCGCGGTCGTGGCGGCGACGGTCGTGGTGGCGAGCGCGAGCAATCCGATCTCGTCGAGAACGTGGTCGCGATCAATCGCGTGGCCAAGGTCGTGAAGGGTGGTCGTCGCTTCTCATTCAACGCCCTCGTCGCCGTTGGCGACGGAAAGGGCAAGGTCGGCTACGCAACCGGCAAGGCGAATGAAGTGTCCGAGGCGGTCCGCAAGGCCGTGGAAGGCGCCAAGCGCAACATGGTGAGCGTGCCGCTGACCGGTGCGACGATTCCACACGAAGTGCTTGGCCGTCATGGAGCGGGCAAGGTGTTGATGAAGCCCGCAGCGCCGGGCGCCGGCGTGATTGCCGGTGGTGCTGTCCGCGCGGTGTTCGAGTGTGTCGGCATCCAGGACATCCTGACCAAGAGCCTCGGCAGCACCAACCCGCACAATCTCGTGCGTGCCGTGATGGCCGGGCTGGCGGAACTGGTGACGGTGGACCAGATCGCGCGCGAGCGCGGTATCGAGGTCAGCTCGATCCAGTACCTGAGCCGTGCCAAGTCGAAGGAGGTTGCATAAATGCCGCGTGAGTTTTTCTGGAGCCCGACCAAGGGACCCAAGACGACGCCGAAGACGATGCCGATGACCACCGGCAAGCTGCGTATCAAGCAGGTGCGCAGCGGAATCGGTCATCCGCAGGTGCAGAAAGCGACGCTGGAGGCACTGGGCCTCAAGCATCATCAGGACGAGGTGGTCCATCAGGACAGTCCGTCCTTGCGTGGGCAGATCAAGCGGGTGCGACACCTGCTTGAAGTGACCGCGGTCACGGAGTAACGGAGCCATGAGCGAGACCATCGAGAAGCTGGGCCTGCACAACCTGGTGCCTGCACCAGGGTCGCACCGTAATCGGAAGCGTATCGGTCGCGGCCCGGGCTCCGGCACGGGCAAGACGTCAGGCAAGGGTCACAAGGGTCAGAAGGCGCGCGCGGGCCACCACGGCCCGGGCGGCGGCAAGCCGCATTTCGAAGGCGGCCAGATGCCGTTGACGCGTCGTATTCCGAAGCGCGGATTCACGAATCCGTTCAGCATCATCAACCAGATCGTGCGCCTTGACGAGCTGGTGAAAGTGACGGGTACCGACGTGACGACGGAGACATTGGTGGCAGCAGGGTTGGTCAACCAGAACAAGGGACCGGCCAAGCTGCTCGGGAATGGCGAAGTGACCGGAGCGTACACGGTGCGTGGCGTGAAGGTCAGCAGCAGCGCCAAGGCCAAGATCGAGGCGGCCGGCGGTCGCGTCGAGGAGTAGGGAATGGCACAGGCCTCCGCGGCGGAGTCCGTCGCGAATATTTATCGCACGCCTGAGCTGTGGCAGAAGATCGTCTTCACGTTTCTCTGCCTAGTGCTGTACCGCGTCGGCTCGCACATCACGGCTCCTGGCATTGATGTGCTCGCCGTCACGGCGTATTTCCAGAATCAAGGATCAGGCGGCGTGTTGGGTCTGTACGACCTGTTTTCCGGTGGCGGGTTGAGCCGTGCAACGGTGTTCGCGCTGGGCATCATGCCGTACATCTCGGCGTCCATCTTCGTGCAGATCGCGGGTGCGGTGCTGCCGCAGGTCGACAAGCTGCAGAAAGACGAGGAAGGCCGGAAGAAGCTGACGCAGTGGACGCGGTACGCGACGGTGGTTCTGGCGATCGTGCAGGGTTGGGGATTCGGGATCTTCACGGAGTCGCTGCCAGGCGCCGTGGCCAATCCCGGCTTCTGGTTCAAGGTACAGATGGCGCTGTTCCTGACGACGGGCGCGATGATCGTGATGTGGCTCGGTGAGCAGATCACGGAACGCGGCCTCGGCAATGGCGCGTCGCTGATCATCTTCTTCTCGATCGTGGAAGGGTTCTGGCCCGGCATCTTCCAGACATTCGGGTTCCTCAGCTCGGGTGCGATCGGACCGCTGCAGATTCTTGTTCTCGGTGTGGTGATGCTGGCTGTCGTTGCCGGCGTGGTCGCGATCACGATGGCGGCACGCCGCATCCTCATCCAGATTCCGCAGCGTACCGTGAGCCGCGGTCGCATGCGGCAGGAAGCCAGAAATTTCATCCCGCTTCGGTTGAATTCGGCCGGCGTGATGCCGATCATTTTCGCGCAGTCCGTCATCGTCGTGCCGAGTGCGATCGCGCAGTTCAGCGGCAACGAGAACCTGAAGGTGTTCTCGGAGAACTTCGCCCCGGGCACGTGGGTGTACTTCGTCGTGAGCGCCGTGCTCATCATGTTCTTCACGTACTTCTACACGTCGATCATCTTCAATCCGATCGACCTGTCCGAGAACCTGAAGAAGCAGGGCGGCTTCGTGCCGGGCATCAAGCCTGGAGCAAAGACCGCGGAATACATCGATCAGGTCGTGAGCCGGATCACGTTGCCCGGTGCGCTGTTCCTGACGCTGATCGCACTGCTTCCGCAAGTGATCGCGATCTGGATCAACGTGCCGTTCAGCTTCGGTGGCACCAGCCTATTGATCGTCGTGGGTGTGGCGTTGGACACGATGGCTCAGATGCAGCAGCACCTGCTGCTTCGTCAGTACGATGGCTTCATGAAGAAGGGCAAGGTTCGGTATCGCGGACGGCAGGCGACCGGCGGTCTCTGACCGCCGGAACGCAGCTGGTCGCTCGAATCGTGATGCCTTCGGATCACATCACCGACACCCCGCTCGCACATGGTTATCGTCCTCTTCGGCAAGCCCGGAGCGGGGAAAGGCACTCAGGCGCCGCGGCTCGCCGCGGCGCTTGACGTTCCGATCCTTGCCACCGGCGAAGCACTTCGCGCCGCACTTCGTGCCGGCACCCCGATGGGTCTCGCCGCCAAGGCATTCATGGATCGGGGCGATCTCGTCGCCGACGACGTGATCCTTGGCATCATCAAGGAAGTGTTGTCCCAGCCTGCGTACGTCAATGGCGCTGTGCTGGACGGTGTCGTGCGCACCGTGCCGCAGGCGGCCGGGCTGGAGAAGGTGCTGTCCGACCTCGGTCGTTCGCTGGGCGCGGTGTTGGTGTTCGACATTCCGGACGAAGAGATCATCGAGCGGATCAGCGGCCGCCTCACCTGCGACAAGTGCAGCGCGCCGTTCACGGGCCGCGAGCCCGGCATCGCGTGCGACGCACTGCCGTGCAGCAGTGGCACGGGTGGCGGGGTGTTGGTGCGCCGCAAGGACGACGAGCCCGACGCCGTGAAGACGCGTCTCGATGCCTATCGGAAGTCGACCGAACCGGTGCTGGCCTGGTATATCGGGAACGGCACCCGCGTGGCCACGATCAATGCCGTGGGCCCGGTGGACGAGATCACCGAGCGCGCGCGACTTGCCCTGGGGCTGTGATCCAGCTCAAGTCGGCGCGCGAGATCGACACCATGGCGCGCGGCGGTCGAATTCTGGCTGCCACGCACGATGTGGTGAAGAACGCGCTCCGCCCCGGTATCAGTACGCTGGCACTGGACAAGATCGCCGAGGAGTTCATTCGCAGCCATGACGGTGCGGTGCCGGCGTTCAAGGGGCTTTACGGGTTCTCCGGCGCGGTCTGCCTCAGCATCAATGAGGAGGTCGTGCACGGCATTCCGTCGGCAAAGCGCATCGTGCGGGAGGGGGACATTCTCTCCGTCGACATCGGCGTGAAGTACGACGGCATGTACACCGATGCCGCGAAAACACATGCGGTCGGCACGATTTCCGTTGAGCATCAGCGACTGCTGGACGTGACCGAAGCGTCATTGAAGGTCGCGATCGCCGCGGCGGTGCTGGGAAACCACATCGGCGACATCGGGCACGCGTGCCAGACAGTGGTGGAAGCGGCAGGCTATTCGGTGGTGCGTGAGCTGGTCGGACACGGCGTCGGATTCGTGCTGCACGAGGAGATCCAGGTGCCCAACTACGGCAAGCCGAAGCGCGGTACCAAGCTCATGGCGGGGATGACGCTAGCCATCGAGCCGATGGTGAACATCGGGACGTCGGCCATCCGCACGCTGAGCGACAAGTGGACGATCGTGTCGGCGGATGCCAAGTGGTCGGCGCACTTCGAGCACACGGTGGCCATCACTGCGAACGGACCCCGGATTCTGACGAATCTGGATTCTTAGCAGTCGCGTCGGCAGGAACATGCATCCGGACGGATGTGATACTATTGTCAGGTGCGGTGCCATGCGCTCGCACACCTGACGGAGACCATGCATGCCAGTTCGCCCATGTGCACCACTGCTGTTGTGTGCAGTCGCGGCGACGCGCGTGGAAGCGTTCAACTATCGCGTGGACGCTGCATGGGAGCCGCCGGTGGAAGGGCCGGTGTTCTACATGCAGCTGCAGACACGACTCGTCGCGCAGCTGAGGCAGATGCGCGGCATCGTTGAAAGCGTCCGCTTCGTTCCCGACACGATCCGAGGTGCACGTCGATGATGCCGACGCCCGACCAATCGATGAAACGGCAGTCCTGCCGAAGCGTGCGCCGCCACATGCATCGCATCACGCATCGTGACGACGAGAATGCTCGTCGCACCGGAGTGCGTGCTACGATCATCGGTGTGGTGGCCGTGATGCTTGCGCTTCAGGCAGCCTGTGCGCGTCCATCGATCCCTGCCATCTCGACTTCGGCCTCCACGAGTGCGATCGACGCCACCTGCGATGCATCGAACGCGACGCTGCGCGGCTCGGTGCGGCGCGTTCCATTCGAACCGATCGCGTTTGCGGTGCCGTCACGCTGGATTATGGAGTACGGCACCCTGAACGACCTCTCGTTCGACTTGCGGCGCACTGGGAGTGCACTGCGCGTGTGGAAGGGTGGCGAGTTCACCTTCACACCTGTACTCCCTATCAACACAGTGGAATGTCAGCTCGTGCGCGGCGACACGACGATCAGGATTCGCACGACGATGCTCGTGGAGTCGATCCGCAGCTATCGCGTGGATGTGTCGTGGTCACCCGCGATCAACGGGCAGCGCCTGTACATGCAGCTGCAGACACGATTTCCCGAGCACCTCGCGCAGCTTCGCGGCGTGATCGAGAGCGTGGGTGTCGTACGTCATGCGTCGTCGGAGCCTGGAACGCGCTGACGAGCGATATGGCGTGGCACTGTGACGCTGCGGCGCTGCGGCACTTTAACGCTGGAGTACTGGGTACTGCGGTACTGGGTATTGCGGTATTGCGGTACTGGTTCGGCGCGGCGCGGCCGGTGCGCATGCCCATCGACAACGCGATTGCGGACAGCGCCTGCCTGACGAACCGTCTGCTGCCGCGCATCGCGAGCATCGCATGACTACCCGGCGACATGCCGCACGGCGACACGCGCCTGCTCCAGCAGCGAGTCGGCGCGCTGCATCAGGGCGTGCGCCGCAGCCTGCGGCGCGTGCGCCAGCGCGGCGTCACCGAGCATGGCGAGGTTGCCGCGCACAAGGCCGAGTGCGGCGTTCACGGCGGCGTGCGCGATGGTCGCACCGGCCCAGGAGTCCGGCGCCGTCACGCGATCACCTTCCACCGCCGACTCGGCCGCCAGTGCGAGCACATCGGCCGCGAGATGTGCGATGCGCAGCGGAACTTCACTGGCACCGATCAACGCCGCGTCGACGGCACGGAATCGTTCGGTGAGCGCGTCCGGTGTCGTGGCGAGCATGCGCCGCGCCTGCACCACGCCCAGCCACGCCTGCGCATCGTCACGTGCCGCGATGTGCAGGTGCCGCTCCACGATGGATGCACTCTGCAGCACGCGGCGCATTGCTTCGGCGGCCGGGCTGTCTGCGCGGGCGACGTGCACGTTGGCGGCCAGGCGCACGGTTGATGACGCGAGGATGGCCGTGAGGGCCGACGCCGTGCCGCTGGCCGGTGCGAACTCCAGCGAGGCAATGGCATCGGCGGTGTGCGTGAGGTCGTCCACGGGCCGCGTCTGCGCGATGCGCTGTTCGAGCGACACGGTGTCACGCCGGTCGCGGAGCTTGATTCGGTCGGCGAAGGCGAGCTCGATACTCCGCTGCGGCACGAGGCCGATGATCTCGCTGTGCGTGACATCGATGCCGTGACGGGCGGCGGCTGCCGCCACCACGTCGAAGGCGTGATGCAGCGTGACGGTCGTAAGGTCGGTCAGGTTCATCGACACCTGCGCCTGTCCGTCAACCATGAGGCCAAGCGCCTTCAGTCCGGGCAGGCCGCCGTTCGACGCACGGATCTCGTGCGCGATGGCCTGAGCCTGCGGCAGGTGCGCCGCATGGCCCATGAAGACGTTGAAGGCGCCAAGGAACGCGCGAGCGCCGATGGCGACCGCGCCTGCCGTGGGATGGAGCGTGGATGGCCCCGCGTCTGGTGGACGTGTGGATCCGATGGTCTGCTGCAGCGCCTCGAGCCCGCCGTGCCGCACGTCCGCCAGGTTGCGATACTCGGTGCGTTGCGCGGCGTGATCGTAGAGGTACACCGGGATGCGGAGCTCCTTGCCCACGCGATTCGCGAGGTCACGCGCGACACGCACGCAATCGTCCATCGTGCTGCCCTCGAGTGGAATGAAGGGGACGACGTCGGCGGCGCCGATGCGCGGGTGAACGCCCGTGTGCGCGGTGATGTCGATCCGGTCGCGTGCGGTGCGGATCGCCGCAAACGCGGCAGCGACCATGTCGTGATGATCTGCCACGAACGTGATCACCGCGCGGTTGTGCGACGCATCGAGCGACCAGTCCAGCACACGCCCGTTCGAGTTACTTATGGCGGCGACGATCGCCTCGATCACGGCGGGATCACGGCCTTCCGAAAAATTCGGGACACACTCGATCAGTGACATGGAGCGATCAGTGGATCGTGGCGAGCAGCCACGCATGCATGGCAGGGTTGCCTGCGACGACACCCGCGAATGCAGGCACCGACGGAGCGCCGTCGTAATCGGTGACGATGCCACCAGCCTCGCGCACCAGCAGGATGCCGGCGGCCACGTCCCATGGCGCAAGTCGCTGTTCCCAGAACGCGTCGACCCGTCCGCAGGCGACATGCGCCAGATCCAAAGCCGCTGATCCGGCGCGACGAATGCCGCTCGTTCCCTGCAGCACCTTCGGCAGCTGCATCAGGTAGCGCGCAATCGCCTCGTGATTGCGGAACGGCATGCCCGTCGCGATCAGCGACAGGTGCGGATCGGCGGTCTGACTGACGCGCATCGGACGCCCGTCATGAAATGCGCCACCGTTGCGAACTGCAGTGAAGCACTCGTTTCGCGGAATGTCGATCACGATGGCCGCCGCCAGCGTACCCGCAACCAGTGCACCGATGGAGACGGCGTAAGCCGGAAAGCCATGCAAGTAGTTGGTGGTCCCATCAAGCGGATCGACGATGAACGTGATTCCCGTGCCGATCACAGTCTCCGGTGCACTCTCCTCGCCGATGAAGGTCACGTTGCGTCCGGCGGGTGCGAGCGCGTCGCGGATCAGCGACTCCGCACCGCGATCGACGGCGCTGACGAAATCGCTGTCAGCCTTGGTGTCGAACGTCAGTGTGTGGCGATGTGCATCGCGGCTGCGGATGAAGGTGGCGGCGGCGTGCGCGGCGACCTCGATCTCGCGCAGGAGGTCCCGGTCGGACGACAGCACTTCGTGCGCGTGGCGTGTTTCAGTGCGGGTAGGCATTAGCTTGGCGGAATGTCTCGAATCTTCAGCGGCATCCAGCCCTCGGGCGAGCTGCACATCGGCAACTACCTCGGAGCCGTACAAAACTGGGTTCGGCTGCAGGAGGGTCGCGACAGCACGTTTTTCTGTGTCGTGGACCTGCATGCCCTGACGGGAAACTACGAGGTTGCCGACCTGCGGCGTCGTCGGCACGAGATGGCGGTGTCGCTGCTCGCGGCGGGCCTCGACCCGGAGCGGTGCACGCTGTTCTTCCAGAGCGCAGTGCCGCAGCACGCGGAGCTGGCATGGATCTTCAACACCGTCACGCCGCTGGGTGAGCTCGAGCGCCAGACGCAGTACAAGGACAAGGCGAGTCGTCAGGAAAGCGTCATCACCGGTCTCCTGACGTATCCCGTGCTGCAGGCTGCAGACATTTTGCTTTACCACGCGGTTCGTGTGCCGGTGGGCGAGGACCAGGTGCAGCACCTGGAGCTGAGTCGCGAAATTGCCCGTCGCTGGAATGCACGGTTTGCGAGTGACATGCCCTACTTCCTGGAACCGCAGCCCCTGCTGACACCGGTGCGGCGGTTGATGGGATTGGACGGGCAGGCGAAGATGTCGAAGTCGCTGGGCAACACGATCGGGTTGCTGGAGTCGCGCGAGCAGATCTGGGACAAGTTGCGACCGGCGATGACGGATCCGGCGCGTCAGCGGAAGACGGACCCGGGAACACCGGAAATCTGCAACATCTACTCGATGCATCGCGCGTTCAGCGCCGAGTCGACGGTGGAGACGGTGGCCGTCAATTGCCGCACTGCCGGGTGGGGCTGCATCGAGTGCAAGAAGGTGCTTGCGGACAGCATGGAAGGCGTCCTGCTTCCCATTCGCCGTCGCGCGATGGAAATAGGGGCGCAACCGTCGTATGTGACCGACGTGCTCGAGGAAGGCGCAACGCGCGCCCGGACGACAGCACAGGAAACGATGCGCGAGGTCTACGAGCGCATGGGGCTGACAGACTGATGACACAGAATCGGGCAGTGCTGGGCGGAGTCTTCGCGGCGGCCGTGACGCCATTCGAGCAGAACGGATCGCTGGACCGGGACGCTGCGCGCCGGAACGTGCGCGCGCTGCTGGACGCGGGGCTGCACGGCGTGTTGCTCGCCGGTTCGACCGGTGAGGCCGCACTGCTGGACCAGACCGAACGTGACGGGATGCTGCAGGCGGTGCGCGACGAGATTCCGGCCTCGCGCTTCCTGCTGATGGGTGTGGGCACGGAAAGCACGCGCCACACCATTGCGCGTGCGAAGCATGCCGCAACGCTGGGCGCCGATGCGGTGCTCGTCGTCGCGCCGCATTACTTCACGGCGCTGATGACTCCGGCCGCGCAGAAGGCGCATTATCTCGCGGTGGCCGACGCCTCACCGGCACCGGTGGTCCTGTATTCGGTGCCGGCGTTCATGCACTATCACCTGGATCCCGATACGGTCTGCGAGCTGGCATTGCACGAGAACATCATCGGCATCAAGGACTCCAGCGGCAACGCGGAATGGCGGCAAGGCTACCTGCGCGCGCGCGGACCGAAGTTCGCCGTGATGACGGGGCATGCTCCGTCGTTGACGCAGGCTCTGGGCGAGGGGTGCGCGGGTGCGGTGCTGGCTGCGGCATGCGTCGCACCGCGCCTCGCCGTGAGTGTGGCGGCGGCCTGCGGGCTGGGGCATCCGGAAGACGGTGCCGCAGCACAGAACGGTCTGCGCCGCCTGGCGATGGAAGTCGCGGCCGTGTACAGCGTGCCCGGGCTGAAGGCGGCCGTAGACGCCGCTGGCATGCACGGCGGGCCGCCGCGCTCGCCGCTGCTGCCGGTGTCCGATGATGCGCGCGCCGTGATCGCGGGCATCGTGGCCGAGGTGCTGGCGTGACGGCCTGACCGCCAGTGGCGCGCGGCAGGCACAAAGCGCGTTACGTCCGACTGGCTGCAGGAGGCGATTGACCGACACGACCAACCAGGCTATCCTGATGAAGATTTCGTTTGTACGAAACCTTGATTGAGGAGACGCATGAATTCGGTTTCGGTCGCGCGTGCACTGGTTTCTGCAACACTGATTCTGCTTGGGAGCGGAACGCGCGCGCATGCCCAGCAGCCGGAAGCGGCCCCGGTCATCGTCGTCGGCGAGGTCACGAGCGGAGGACGGGCGCTGGCGGGTGCTTCGGTCGTGATCGACGGGACATACCGCCGGGTGACGAGCGACAGTGCCGGCCGGTTCCGCCTGATGCTCGGCGAACGGCGGCGCGGGCAGCGCGTCGAACTGCAGGTGCGGGCGATCGGGCACACACCGCTGCGTCGCACTCTCCTGCTGTCCGACGCGACCGACACGCTGCACATCGCGCTGGTACCGAGTGCCTCGCTGCTGAACACCGTCGTGACGACGGCCACGATGCAGGAGCGCTATCTCTCTGATTCGCCCGTGAAGGTGGAGCTGGTGACGCCGGCGTTTCTGCAGCGCAACGTGAGCAGCACGGTCATGGACAACATGTCGTTCCTGCCCGGACTCGTGCAGCAGGTGGACTGCGGCGTCTGCTTCACGAACAACATCCGCATCAACGGCATGGAAGGGCCGTACACCGCGGTGCTGATCGACGGCACGCCGATGATGAGTGCACTGGCCACCGTGTACGGGCTGAACTCCATCGATCCCAGTTTGATCGAGCAGATCGAGATCATCCGCGGGCCAAGCTCGACGCTCTACGGATCGGAAGCGATGGGTGGCGTGATCAACATCGTGACCAAGGATCCCCGACTTGCACCGCGGTTGAGCGTGAATGCGTTCGGCACCAGTCATGGCGAGGCGACGGTGTCGCTGGCTGCGGCGCCGCGCATTGGCGGTGGTCGCAGCCTGCTCAGCATCACGGGCAGTCGCAACGCGCAATTCGTCGACCGGAACGGCGACGGGTTCAGCGACCTGCCGCTGGTGTCGCGCCTGTCGGTCATGAGCAAGTGGACGACGGGCACACCCGCGCGTCGTCCATTCGAGTTCATGGCACGCGTGTACGGCGAGAATCGATTTGGCGGCACATCGCAGTGGCGCGCTGCGGATCGTGGTTCGTCCACGGTGTACGGCGAATCGATCCGCACCTATCGCGCAGAACTGCTCGGTACACTGCGCGGTGGCTCGGCGTCGTCCCCGCTGCGACTGGATCTCTCGGCCAACCTGCACCACCAGAACAGTTTCTATGGCGACACGCCGTACCTTGCGACGCAGCGCGTCGCGTTTGCGCAGGGTGTCTGGTCACCACAGTTGGGCCGGCACGGTCTCACGGCTGGCGGCACACTGCGGCTGCAGCAGTATCGTGACAGCACACGTGCGCAGCGCACGAGCGATTCGCGCTTCATTCCCGGACTGTTCGTGCAGGACGAGATCCCGCTCGGACGCACGGTCACGCTGCTTGGAGGCGTGCGAGCGGATCACCATGCAGCGCATGGCGTGATCACCTCGCCACGGCTGGCGGTGAAGTGGAGCGCCGACCCGCATACGACCGTGCGACTGAACGCGGCGACGGGATTTCGTGTGGTGAGCCTCTTCACCGAGGATCACGCGGCACTGACCGGCGCACGCCAGGTGCGCGTCGCCGAGGCACTGCAGCCGGAGCGATCGCGGACGGCGACGCTGAGCGTCAACCGCGTGTTCGATGTGCGAGGCGTGGAGGATGCGATGTCACTGGACGTGGACCTGTTTCATACGTCGTTCAGCAATCGCATCGTCGGCGACTTCGATGTCGACCCGAACCTGATCGTGTATCGCAACCTCGCGGGTTCAGCGCTCACGCGCGGCGCGTCGGCGGCAGTGGGCTACGCGACACTGCGACAGCCGCTGTCGGCAAACGTCGGTGTGACGGTGCAGGATGTGTCCCTGACGCGGGATGGCGTGCGTCGTCCGCTGCCGTTTGCGGCGCGTGCACAGGGCGTGCTGTCGCTGGGCTACCGGATCGATCGCATCCGCACGACGATCGACTGGACGGCGCGTGTGCAGGGGCCGGCCGCGCTGCCTCAGTTCGATGGTCTCCCGTCGCAATCGCCCTGGTTCACCGAACAGCATCTGCAGCTCACGCGCAGGCAGGGCAATGGGCTCGATGTGTATGTCGCCGTGAAGAACCTGTTCGATTTCGTGCAGCGCGACGCGATCATCGACCCATTCAATCCGTTCGGTGACCGATTCGACACGGCGCGGGTCTACGGCCCGTTGCAGGGGCGACGCGTGCTGCTCGGTGTGCGGCATGTCGTGCCGCAGTGACGTGACGGTCGTGCGGCGCGTCACGCGCTACGTCTTATCGTGCGTTGTGTCGTGCATCCTGTCGAGCGGCGCTGCGTCGACGGTGCTCCGTGCGCAAGCTGTTCTGCCGCGGGCCGACCTGCGGTGGTCGGTGCTCACGCTTGCCGGTGACACGCGCACACTGGAGTCGCTGCGGGGTCGCGTGATCGTGATCAACAGCTGGGCCACCTGGTGCGAGCCGTGTGTCGCGGAGCTTGGCTCGCTGGCCGCATTGCGGCGTGCGATTCCGGACACGTCACTGGCATTTGCGCTGATTGCGGCGCAGCGTCGGGAGCCGGTCGCGGACTTCGTGCGCCGACGTCGGTTGACTCTGCCGGTCTACCTCGAGGCGACGCGTGCGCCGGAGGTTTACAGGTTCAATGCGGTGCCGACCACCTGGATCGTCGATCGTGCCGGGCGCATCGCACTGCGGCGGCGGGGGGCGGCGCGCTGGGACACGCCCCAGATGCTGGCGCTGGTCCGCACACTGCTGGCCGACACCAGTGCGGTCGCTCGATGATCAACGAAACAGGCGCGGCGACAGAACGTACGCTGCACCCATGACCATCGATGTTTTCCTTCTGCTCGTCGTAGTCCTCGGCGGGCTCGTGATGATTCCGCTCGGCCTGCCGGGACTCTGGGTGATGCTGCTGGCCGGCGTCCTCCACACCTCATTCGTGACGCCACCGACGATCAGCTGGGGCACGCTTGCGTTTCTGGCCGCGATCTCGCTGGTGGCCGAGTGGCTGGAGTTCGGCATTTCGAACCGGTACACACAGAAGTACGGTGGGTCGCGGCGTGCGGCGTGGGGCGCCATCCTGGGCGGTCTGGCCGGCGCGATGGTCGGCATTCCCATTCCGGTGATCGGCTCGGTGATCGGTGCGTTTGCGGGTGCGTTCGTTGGTGCGCTCGTGGGCGAGTACACGCTGGAGCGGGACCATGGAAAGGCGACGCGGGCGGCGACCGGTGCGCTCGTCGGGCGTGCAGTGGCCACGGCGCTCAAGAGTCTGGCCGGGTGTCTCGTGGGCGTCTGGCTCCTTGCCGCCGCGTGGCGTTGATGGTTGCGCGCTCCGGACTCGGGAAACTCGCTTCGGTTCATTAGCTTGAGACAGAGCGCGGCAGGAGAGGCCGCGTGCCCCCCTGACCGGAGCAGCAGTGGACCAAGTCCTTCTTGCAGCCGTGAAATTCTACCTGCTGGTGCCGTCCCTGATCATGAATGGCATCTACGCGCTGGGTCCAGTGATCGCGCCCTTGCTGTTCCTGGCGGCGGCGTGTGCGTTTCCGTTCATCGCGCTGCGCGACAAGCCGGACGCCTGATCGGCCCCGGGGGTAGCCTACCCCGGCTGGAGCCGTAGCTTTCGCCAACGCCACGCGCTGATCGCGTGGCGTTTTGCGTCGGGCCGTTTTCCTTCGGGAGCTCGGCAACGTCGCCTGAATCGAGTCTGCTGCTGCGCGCCCGATGCCTGTGGTGCGCCAAGGAAGAGTCCTCCGATGTTCGACGCGTCACGACGCACGCTGGTGGTGGTGGGTGCCCAATGGGGTGATGAGGGCAAGGGCAAACTCGTGGACGTGATTGCCGAGCGTGCCGATTGGGTCGTGCGGTACCAGGGCGGCGCGAACGCCGGTCACACCGTGCATATCGGCGACAAGAAGGTCGTGCTGCACCAGATTCCCAGTGGAATCATGCATCCCGGGGTCCGCTGTGCGATCGGCAACGGCGTGGTGCTGGACCCTGAGAAGCTGTTCAGCGAGATCGACGGTCTGGTGCGTGACGGCATCGACGTGACCGGGCGCCTGTACGTGAGCGAGCGGGCGCATCTCGTAATGCCATACCACAAGCTGATGGACGGCGCGAGCACGGCCAGCAAGGCAATCGGGACCACCGGTCGCGGCATTGGTCCGACCTACGAGGACAAGGTGGCGCGTCGTGGTGTGCGCGTGCTTGACCTGCGCAATCCCGTGCGCCTGCGCACACTGGTGGAAGCTGGCGTGGCGAATGCGAATGGGCGCCTGGCGCTGATGAACTGCGACACGCGTGCCGACGTCGACGAGACCATGGCTGCGCTGGCGCAGATCACAGCGCGGCTGCTCGCGCTGGCTGACGACGTGGGGCTGCAGATTCATCGTGCGCTGAAGACTGGTGCGGCGGTGCTGCTGGAAGGTGCGCAGGGGTCGATGCTGGACATCGATCATGGCACGTATCCGTATGTGACCAGCAGCAACACGACGGCTGGTGGTGCCGCGATCGGTGCCGGCATTGCACCGACCGCGCTGCACGCCGTGCTGGGTGTGGTGAAGGCGTATACCACGCGTGTCGGTGCGGGCCCGCTGCCGACCGAGTTCGGCGAGCCGATGCAGACCGAGATGCGCACGCTGGGCAACGAGTTCGGCGCGACGACCGGTCGTCCACGCCGCTGCGGCTGGTTCGATGCCGTGGTCGTGCGATTCGCGGCGAGAGTGAACGGACTGACCGACCTGGCCGTGACGAAGCTCGATGTGCTCGACACGTTGCAGAGGATCGCCATCTGTACCGGCTACATGGTCGACGGTGACGTCCACACCGAGTTTCCCGCTGACCTCGCGCTGCTGGAGCATGCGGAGCCGGTGTACGAGTGGTACGAAGGCTGGCAACAATCCACGGCGGACTGTCGTGCGCTGGAGGCGTTGCCGCGCAACGCACGCCTGTACCTGGATCGCATCGAGGAACTGTGCGAGACGCGCATCACGTTCGTCAGCGTGGGCACGCGTCGCGACCAGATGATCGGCATGGAAGCCGGGGTGGTGTGATGGTGGAGGCAGTCGATGCGGTGGTGATCGGAGCGGGACCCTGCGGACTCGCGGCATCGATTTCGATGCAGCGCGCAGGGGTGTCGAACGTGATCATCGAGCGTGACTGTCTCGTGAGCGGGATCACGCAGTATCCGACCGAGATGAGTTTTTTCTCGACGGCGGAGAAGATCTCGATCGGTGGTGTGCCGTTATCGATCGCGACGGCCAAGCCGTCGCGACGTGATGCGCTGGCGTACTATCGCACGGTGGCGCACCATTTCGGCGTGCGCGTGCATCAGTTCGAGACGGTGGACCTGCTGGAGCGTGTGGCCGACGAGCGCTGGCGTGTGACGTCGCACACGCGGCACGGCACGGAGCGCGTGATCGAAACCGGCGCGGTCGTCATGGCGACCGGCTACTTCGGGTTACCGAACCGTCTCGGCGTACCCGGAGAACAACTGCCGCACGTGCACTACCGATTCATGGAAGGGCACATGGCGTACGACCAGGATGTGGTGGTCGTGGGTGGTGCAAATTCGGCGGTGGACGCCGCGCTCGAGCTCCATCGCGCTGGCGCGCGGGTCACGCTCGTGCACTTCAGACCGTCACTGGATGCGAACGTGAAGCCGTGGGTGCGTCCGGACGTCGAGGGGCGCATCAGGGACGGCGCGATCACGGCGAAGTTCAACTCGCGCGTGGTGTCGATCAATGCGGAGCATGTGGAGATCGAGTGCGACGGGCATCGAGAGCTACTGTCGGCGCAGCATGTCTTCACGATGCTCGGCTACATGCCGGAGACTCGACTTCTGAAGCAGGTGCAGGCGCCGATCGATCCGACGTCCGGCGTCCCGACACACAGCCCCGCCACCATGGAGACGCCACTCGCGGGGCTGTTCATCGCGGGCGTGCTGGCGTCGGGTTTCGATGCGAACAAGACGTTCATCGAGAACGGCCGGTATCACGGCGACCTGATTGTTGCACGAATTCTCGAACGTCAGCGCCAGCTACTCGGTGTCTGACGCTGCGTGCCGCGACATGCGCTCACGTCGTGCCTTCATCGGTGCGGCGGGGAGCTGCGCCGCGCACATCGCGCTGGCAGCAAGCTTTGCACCATCTGTCGTGCGCGCCGCGTGGACCGCGCCGACATTCGGGCCTGTGGTCTCGCGCGAACCGTGGGGCCGGCTGGAGCGTGTAGCCGATGGCGTCTGGGCGCTGGTGTCGGCGCCGCTGGGCGGTGATCGCACGACGCTGGCGAACGGCGGCATCATTGCCGGTCGCGACGGCGTGATGGCCATCGAGGGCTTGTTCACTTCGCATGGTGCGCGCTGGATGGCGTCGCAGGCGCGGCAACTGACGGGTCGGTGGCCGACGCATCTCGTGCTCACGCACTATCACGCTGATCATGCGAACGGTGTGGACGGCTACATCGCTGATGGTTTTCCGACGCGCGTGCTGACGACCGGCTCCACACGCGATCAGGTGCTCACCAGGAACATGCCCGCCGTGGACAGTCGCTCGGCCGCGCTGCGCGATGCGGTCATGCTGGATGCGACGTCGGAAACGGTCGTCGACCTCGGTGCGCGCCGTGTGCGCATCGTGCCGCGGGCCGGGCACACGTCGAGTGACGTGAGCGTGGAACTCGATGATCCGAGCGTGGTCTTTACCGGTGATTTGGTGTGGAACGGGATGATTCCCAACTACGTCGATGCGCGGCCAACGGAATTGGCGAGGCAGGTGCGGGCGCTGACGCGCGACCGGAGCACGGTGTATGTGCCCGGGCATGGCGCGGTGGCAGATGCTGCAGCGATCGCGCGCTACGTCGGCGTGCTGGAAGCGATCGAGCAGGCGGCGCGCGTCGCGTTCACGAACGGCACGTCGGCGGCTGATGCGGGCAGGTCATTCGCGTTGCCCGCGCCGCTGGGCGAGTGGGCGCTGTTCGGGCCGACCTTTTACGAGCGCGCGTTCACGGCGTGGAACCGCGAACTGAGCGGAACGCGCTGAGCGTTGTGCGTCGCGTGTTGCGTGCTGCGTGCTGCATGTACTTGGCGCGCCTCCGGTGCGATGCACGCGGCGATACCCGGCAGCACGCTCAGGGTACGTACGCGCGCGACCAGACCAGAATCACGGCACAGTTGCCGTTGGCGTTGAACTGCGGCGGAGCCTCGCCGGCATTCGCGTAGACCTCGATGCCGCCGATGCGACGCACCGTGACCAGATCATCCACGCCACCGAGCCCGTCTCGCATCAGCATGCCGTCGAAGTAGGTGGTCGGCTTGCAGTTGCCGCGACCCGACACGATGGGGCGCGTGGGGTTCGTGGTATCGAATCCGTTTCCGCGCAGTGACGGCGCCATGACCAGCGCCTGCGACACGTTCTGCGCGCCGCGTGCCTCGAGCATATTGCCGTCCATGAAGTAGCCGCGACCAGCCGCCCGGCGCGTGAGAAATCCGCCGCGGTCAGGTGCTGTGCTCTTCACGTTCACGGCGGCGAGCGTGGCGATCCGTGTGCCGACCGAAATCGTTGCGGTGGCATCACGGTCGGGACGCAGGTCGGCCGAGGTCCGTACCGGCGTGTAGCCGATCGCGACCACCTCCAGCGCGCGCGTGCCGGCGGGCAGGCCAGTGATGCGGAAGCGTCCGGCGGTGTCGGTGGTCGTTTCCAGGTCGGTGTCGATGGCGCGGACACGCGCGCCGGCCACTGGCGCACCATCCGAGGCCGTGACGCGGCCGTTGAGTCGTGCGGTGCCTATGCGTGTGCTGCTGCGCGAGGGCGTGGCCGGGGTGGTGCCGGCTGTCGCAGTGGCGGAAGCCGCCACCGGTTCCGCAGGCCGCAGCGCAACGAGCAGGTTGCGATGCAGCAAAGGCACGCTGGGCGCGAACGACAACTCGATCTCGCTGCTGCTACCGCGCCCTGCCGCACCAGTGCCAGCACGCGCGCTGACCAGCACCGGAGCGCCTGTGGGCACGCCGCAGGCGACATATCGCCCATCCCCGCCGAATTTCGCCACCGTCTGCACCATCGTGCGACCGACGCCGCCGGCATCGAATCGCATCTGCGCCCAGCGTACCACGACGCTGCCTTCGGAAATGAGCTCGCCCTCGGTCGCGGCGAACACGCGTCCGATCACGGCGCCCGCGCTGTCCACGGATGCTCCGCAAAGCGATGTCACGAAGGTGCGCCCGCCCGGGATCGCGAGATCGGCGCGCATGACGCGCACGCTGCTGACGACCTCGATCGTGCGAGTGATGGCGTCGAGTCCCAGCGTATCGAGTCGCGGGTGCTCGAAGCCGAGGATGTACTGGCCCGGCGGGATCGAATCGACGCGGTAGCGACCGATGGCATCGCTTTTCGTGGTGCGACCGGCGGCCCAGGGTGTTGCTGACGGGATCAGCTGTATGATTGCGCCGACGAGCGGGGTGCCGGCGAGACTGTCGCGCACGAAGCCACTGACGATGGATTGGCCAGCGAGCCGTGAATGCGCAAGTGCGAGGAGCGCGATGACTGGCAATGCGACACGAACTGAACGCGCAAATCCCATCATGTCCTCGGCAGGTCGGATCACGCACGGCCAGCGTGGCTCACCAGCGAATGGCTGGTTGTCGCGTGATGAGCGGAAAATATACCGACCATGCGCTCTCTCGGGTTTTTGGCCGTCTCAGTTCACGAACGCCTTCGTCCAGACGACGATCGTCGAACAGCCGCCGGAGAGCGGCAATGCACCAAGCCGACTACCCGGACTTCCGAACTGTGGCGGGACATCGGCCGGGTTCGCGTACACCTCGACTCCGCCGATATCCATGCCGACGAGCACCTCATCGACCGGGCCGATCTCGATGCGCACGCCATCCACGAAGATCGTGGGCGTGCAGCCACCGCGCCCCGTCATGCCACGACGCAGCATCGGTGACATCGCCAGCGCGTTGCCAAGTGACGGCGGCCCCCAGCGGCGAATCTGGTCGGCATCGACGAAGTAGCCAAGTCCGCGCGCACGACGCTGCTTGAAGCCGCCCGGGTCGCCGGCGCGGTCGCGCACGGTGATGCCGGTGAGCGCGCGCACGCGCCCGGTCGCGTTGAAGGTGACGATGGCATCGCGGTCGGCACGCAGGTCGGCAGCGGTACGCATCGGATCAAAGCCGAGTGCCAGCATCTCGACGGTGTGCGTGCCGAGCGGCAGGCCGGTGAGACGAAATGCGCCGGTGGTGTCGCTGATGCCCTCGGCACCCGCTTCCCGCACGATGATGCGGGCGGCGCGCACCGGGCGTCCGTTCTCGGCGATGACGCGGCCTGTCATGCGGGCGCTGCCCATTCGCGGCCCGCGCGCGAGGCGCGAAACACTGTCGGCGGTGCTGGCTGCGCCGACACGTGCGACATCGGCGCTTGCGCCGCCACCAGTCGCTGCCGTGTCACGTTCCTCCAGTGCGACATACAGGTCGCGATGCCTGAGCGGCGTATCGTAGTCGAAGGTCAGCTCGACGTTTCCGCTCGTGATGCGAAGTGGAGCGATCTGTCCGTGCGTCGGCGAATCCGCGACCGCCTGCACCTCGATCGGTCCGTCAGTCGGCACATTGCAGGCGATGAAGCGACCATCGTCGCGTACCTGGGCCGTGCGCTGGACCACCTCGTTGCGGACGCCGTCATCGGCCACGCGCACCGTGCCCCAGCGCACGTGCACAGTGCCGCGCGCAATCGGTTGGCCGTCACGGGCATCGATCACGCGCCCGATCAGGACGCCGCTGTTGTCCGAGCGTGCGCGACAGAGGGTGCGGGCGAAGGTTCGTGCGGTGGGCAGTGCGAGATCGGCGGTGATGCGAGCCCGGGATGCACGCACTTCGAGCGTGCGCACTACCGGATCCATGCCGAGCGAGTCGAGACGCGGGTGCTGGAATCCGAAGTGGTACGTGCCGGGCACCACATCGCTGATCGTGTAGCGGCCACTCGAATCGCTGCGTGCAGAGAAGCCGGCCAGCCAGGGGCTGGTGACAGGGACCAATTCCACCTGTGCGCCAGCGAACGGCTTTCCGGTGAGGCTGTCGCGCACGGTGCCAGTGACGACGACTTGCGCGCTGCACGGCGTGAACGCGAGCAGTGCAAGCAAGGCGGCACCAGTGATCGTATCAGCAGTGCGGATGGAACGCATGCATGCCTGGGTGAAATGTGGACCTGCTGTTTTTACGTCCCGGGCTCGCGGGACGTTCCGACATGATACCATCTGTTCCCGGGTGTTTCGTGGCGCGGACCGGGCTTTCCGCCGCCGCAGCCGGTCGGTCCAGCCTGCACTATCTTCACCACACCAGTGCACCCCACCCAGTCGCGGCGCCCGGCCGCGGCATCCAGGGGCGCCACACTTGGCAGAGGTCAGCTTCATGGCAGCCAGTACCCAACCCGACGTGATGGACAAGCTCGTGTCACTCTCCAAGCGGCGCGGCTTCATTTTCCAGAGTTCCGAGATCTACGGCGGCACCGGCAGCGTGTGGGATTACGGGCCGCTGGGCGTGGAACTGAAGAAGAACCTGAAGGAGCGGTGGTGGGCCAGCATGGTCCGGATGCGCGACGACGTCGAGGGGCTGGACGCCGCGATTCTGATGCACCCGAAGACATGGGAGGCCAGCGGCCACGTGGCCGGATTCACCGATCCGCTGGTGGACTGCAAGGTCTGCAAGGGCCGCTTCCGCGCTGACAAGCTGGACGATGCGCGTTGCCCGCAGAAGCCGAGCAGGCAGCCGGGCCAGCACGATGCCTGTCAGCTCACCGAGCCGCGCATGTTCAACCTGATGTTCAAGACGTTCATGGGGCCCGTGGAGGAGAGCGCGAGCACCGTGTACCTGCGCCCCGAAACCGCGCAGGGCATCTTCGTGAATTTCCTCAACGTGCAGCAGAGCGCCCGCCAGAAGGTGCCGTTCGGCATCGCGCAGATCGGCAAGGCGTTCCGCAACGAGATCACGCCGGGAAACTTCATCTTCCGCACGCGAGAGTTCGAGCAGATGGAGATGCAGTACTTCGTGGAGCCCGGCACGGACATGGAGCATTTCGAACAGTGGAAAGCGGATCGCATGGCGTGGCACACATCGCTTGGCCTCTCCGCTGATCGCCTGCAGTTTCACCAGCACGCAGCGGGTGAGCTGGCGCATTACGCTCGCGCTGCCTTCGACATCAACTTCGACTTCGGCGGTACGCTGGGCTTCCAGGAAATCGAGGGCATCCACAATCGCGGCGACTTCGACCTGGCGCAGCACCAGCAGTTCAGCGGCAAGAAGCTGGAGTATTACGACCAGCAGGCGAACAAGCGCTACCTGCCGTATGTGATCGAGACGAGTGTCGGCGCCGATCGCACCACGCTGGCGGTGCTGGTGAACGGGTATCGTGAAGAAGCAGTCGCCGGTGAGGACGAGGGTCGCGTGGTGCTGGGGCTGCATCCCGCGCTCGCGCCAATCAAGGCCGCGGTCTTTCCGCTGACGAAGAAGGACGGGCAGCCGGAGATGGCGACGAAGCTTGCCGACGAACTACGCCGCTTCGTTGCCGCGGATTACGACGCCACCGGCAGCATCGGCAAGCGCTATCGTCGCCAGGACGAAGTGGGCACACCGTTCTGCGTGACCATCGACAGCGAGTCGGCGGCCGACCAGAGCGTGACGATTCGCGAGCGCGATTCGCTGGCACAGGTGCGTGTCGCCTTGGACCAGGTGCGCACCTGGGTGCAGGATCGCATCACGGCGTGAGTTCTGTACGGTCCATCCTGTCGTGGACATCGCGGGCTGCAGTGTCGCGCAGGCATGCATGATCTGCGCGATGGAAGTGGTGGATGCAGAACCGCAGAATGCAGAACCACACGATGCAGAACCACACGATGCAGAACCACACGATGCAGAACCACACGATGCAGAACGGCGCCCCGTGAGTGGCGCCGTTCTGTACTTCGTGCGGTCGTGACGACCGCTACATCCGCTACATCCGCTGCATCGTCGCCATCGCGGCGGCGAGATCGGTTTCGTGGCTCGTGCCCATCACCGTGCCACCGGCCTTCGTGATCACTTCCGAGGCGCGCGCAACGCCCATCTCGTCGACCAGCACGACGAGCATGGAGCTGTTCATGGCGAGTCCTTCGCCCATCTGCTTCAGCAGCTGGTCGGGGAAACCGAGGTCGACGAAGTACGCGGCGAGTGCGCCACCGGCCGCCATCGTGATGGTGCCGACGCCAGGAAGCAGCAGCCCCGCGATCGCGCCCACGAGTGCGCTCTTGCCGATGCCCCAGTCCTGCGTCTCGTTGAACTCTACCTTGCCATCGCTGTCTCGCTTGACGACAGCGGCATTTCCGAGGTTGATCGACGCCGACTTGAGGTACTGCAGGGCGGCATCGGCGCCTTCCGGTGCGGGGTAACTGGAAATCAGGATCTTGCGTGAGGCATCAGCAGACATTGTCGCTCCATGGTAGTGGTGTTCGATGCAAGTTAAATTGCGCGATGGACGCAACGGACGAAAGTAATACGACGGCAGTGTGCATCAGGTTGCGTCGAAACGGCCCCCTCGTGCTGACGGGGCCGGTCAGCCTCGTGCGGGAGGACGGCTCATTGCTCCGTGAGGCGGACTCGATGGCGCTCTGCCGTTGCGGTGCGTCGCGTGAGGCGCCGTTCTGCGACGGGTCACACCGCGTGACCGTGTTTCGCGACGACTGAGTCCAACTGCACCCCGGAGCCAGAGCTCCCGCCGCGCACAGCCTGTCTCATGATCGATGGCGTAGAGGGGCAGCAGGATGCTCGGACACCGACCATTCCAGGGGCGACGGTTTCATGTGTCTGGCAGCGGCTCAAATACCGTGCCTTCCGCCAAGGCAGTTCATGAATGCGGTGTCAGCACACGCAGGGCCCGCTGTTGAATCAACATCGGGCGAACATGCCGGGTGCCTCGGGATCCTGCTACATTCGGGCAATGGCCAGCTCAATTCGCACCCAGCAGGAAACGACCACTTCGCTCGACGGCGCGTCGGTGCTGTCGGCGGCCACGGACTACTTCGCAACGCGCAACGGCATCTACTCCGCGTTCGTGGAGAAGGCGGGGCCGACGTACGTCGCGATGCGCGGACAGGGCGGGGAAGACGTGATCTTCGGTGTCGCCGACATTCCGGGTGGCACACGCGTGACGGGCTCGAGCTACCTGTTCGACCAGCAGATCGCGCGATTCCTGTCGACGCTGCCAGTCCATGTCGCGCCGCCACCGGCTCCAGTGCTGCCTCCGCCGGCAGATGCTGCTGATGCGGACGCAACCCAAGCGGCACCTGCCGCGTAGCATCCCGGTCGGACGAGTAAGCCGTCCGCCTGACTCGGCGGTGGTCAAGTACTGCCATACCCATCCTCAACAAGTCATGCCGCCCTTCGTCACTCAGCTCCGCGTTCCGGCAACGGCAATCATGCTTGCGCCAACCGGCGGTGCCGTCATCACGATCCGCGTGCAGCTGCTGGAAGCGTGGGACGCGGTGAAGGTCATCGCCGACCCCTCGACCTCTGTCGCGACCGTGAAGGCTCGTGCGCTGGCCGTGCTCGCACCGGACGTGCCGCTGCCCGGTGACGTGGTCACAAAACTCGGTGGATTCGAGATACGCGACGAGGCGAAATCCTTGCACGACGCGGGCGTGCAGGATGGCTCGACGCTGCTGCTGCACTTCCGCCGTCGGCAGCCGATCAAGTGACGCGCGACTCGGCTGCCGTCGCGGATCTTGAGCAGGACGTCGACGCGCAATCGCTGATCGCTGCAGCGCGGGCGATGCGCGCCGAGGTGGCACGTCGCATCGTGGGGCAGACGGAGGCGCTGGACGAGATCCTGCTGGCGATCGTCGCCGGTGGTCACGCGCTGCTGGTCGGCGTGCCGGGGCTGGCGAAGACAATGATGGTGCGCGCCGTGTCCGAGGCGATGCAGCTGGACTTCCGCCGCATTCAGTTCACGCCCGATCTCGTGCCGAGTGACATCACCGGCACCGAGCTGCTGGAAGAGGATTCGGCGACGGGACATCGCGCATTCCGATTCGTGCGCGGGCCGATCTTCGCGAACATCGTGTTGGCTGACGAGATCAATCGCGCGCCACCGCGCACGCAGGCCGCACTGCTGGAAGCGATGCAGGAACATCGCGTGACGGCGGCTGGTCAGACGATGTCGCTGCCGGCGCCTTTCTTTGTGCTCGCGACGCAGAACCCGATCGAACAGGAAGGCACGTATCCGCTGCCGGAAGCGCAGCTGGACCGCTTCCTGTTCGACATCCGCGTGGACTATCCGGACGAGGATGACGAAGTCGGCATCCTGCGCAGCACGACCGGCGCCACGCCAGCGCCGCTGGTGCCCGTGCTCGATGCGTTGCAGGTGCGTGCGCTGCAGAAGCTTGCGCGCGACGTGCCGGCGTCCGACACCGTGCTGCGATATGCCGCACAGCTGGTGCGCGCGACGCGCCCCGGTGATCCGCGCGCACCGGAGCTCGTGACGAAGTACGTGCGCTGGGGTGCAGGTCCCCGCGCGGGACAGGCGCTGATTCTCGGTGCGAAGGCGCATGCGCTGCTCGCCGGTCGGGTGGCCGTATCACCGGCCGATGTAGAGCGCGTCGCGATTCCGGTGCTGCGCCATCGTGTGCTGCCGAATTATGCCGCCGAGGCAGATGGCATTGTGTCGGATGTCATCGTGAAGGCATTGATGGCGCGCATCGAGCCGCCGCGCGGCGCCGTCACTCGCTGACGCGCCTGTTCGCGATGGCAACGCCCGGTCTGCATGAGTATGGCGCGTTGCTCGACGCGCTGCGCGGGGTGCGCTGGACGGCACGCCTGCGGCCGCGCACCACGAACGTCGGCGCGCACACGGCGAAGCGCATCGGGCCGAATGCGGAAGTCACGGAGTATCGCCCGTACCGGCAGGGCGACGATCCGCGCCGCCTGGACTGGAAGCTGCTGGCGCGCACCGATCGCGCGTACGTGCGACTCGCGCCTGATGTCGCCACGTCGCCGACGCTGATCCTGCTGGACGGGTCCGCGTCGATGGGTGCGGGCATGGGTGGCGAATCGAAGTGGCGACAGGCCCGCATGCTGTGCGTGGGACTCGCGGCCGTGGGTCGCGGCGCCGGTGATCCCGTGGGTCTCGTGATTGCACTCGCGCGTGGTGCGCGCCGACTGGCGCCACGTGCGCGGGGCGACGTGGTGCGCGAGATGATCCGCGTGGTCGATGCCGTGCAGGTGGACGGCGCAGCCGACGTGGCGCCAATGCTGGACGGCATGCGCGGCGTGGAGCGAGTCGTGCTGATCTCCGACCTGCTGGGCGATGCGGATGCGTTGCTGGTGCGTGGTGCCTCGCTCATTGCGCGTGGCGTGGAGGTCATCGTGGTGCACCTCGTTTCCCGTGCGGAACTGTCACTGGCGCCCGAGCGTGCCGTAGCCGTCGATCCGGAGAATGCGGCCTTGCGTCGCCCGCTCGCGCGCAGCGCACACCGATCGTACGACGAGGCGTTTGGCGCATTCCGCACCAGCATGCGAAATCGCTGGCTGGCGACGGGCGCGCGGTACGTGCTGATCGTGGATGACCAGCCGTCGGCTGATGCCGTGCGCACGCTGGTGCGTGCGGCGATGGGCACTGGAGCCGTGGCGTGACGTGGCTTGCACCGTGGGCACTCGGTGCCGGCGCGCTGGGCCTGTTTGGCGTGCTGGCCGCGCACCTGTTGTCGCGCCAGCGGCCGCGTGCGATCGCGCTCGCGACGGCCAGGTTCCTGCCGGCCGGCATGCTCGAGGCAACGACGGTGCAGCGCGTGCCGATGGACCGCTGGTGGATGCTGCTGCGCATGCTGATCATCACGCTGCTGGCCCTCGGCGCGGCGCAGCCGGTGCTCACGGGCACTCGGGTCGACCAGCGCACCGTGCTGCTCCTGGATCGTACGCTGCCGGTCGATGCGCAGCGCGCGGCTTTGGCGACGCTGCGTGAGGGTGACGCGGTCATTGCGTTCGACACGAATGCAGCGCTGGGCGCGCCGGCGAGCGTGGCATCGGTACAGACGCGTCGCGCATCGCTGAGTGCCGCGCTGGCGCGCCTGGTACGCTCGCGTGATTCGCTGGCCCGTGGTGCGCACTCGCTGCACGTCGCCATCGCGTCGCCGTTCGCGCGCACGAGCCTCGATCCAGCGACCGAGGCGCTGCGTGCGCTGGTGCCGGATTCGATCCGCGTGCTGCAGGTCGCTGCCGCGCCGGATACCGCGCGGCCGACGGCGCGCGGCCCGCTCATCATGCGCGCCGCCGGCGACGATCCGATCGCGGCCCTTGCACAGCTGCTGGGCGACAGCGTGGCCGCGCAGGGCACGATCATCGAGCGACGTGACGTGCTGACGGCTGACGACTCGCTCGCGGCGACGCACGGCGCAACGATCGTGTGGTGGCCGGCGCGCGTCGCATCGCGCACGCAGTCGCTGCAGGCACTGACCGTCGTGCGTACGACCTGGATTGCGCCGGTGGCGCCGGATACCGGTTCGCCTCGACCGGCACGCGCACACCCGATCGCCTGGTGGGTCGATGGGTCGGCTGCGGCATGGATGATGGAGACGGGCCTCGGATGCCGCATCGACGTGCGCGCATCGCTGCCGCCCGCCGGTGACCATGTGCTCTCGCTCAGTGCGCAGGCGTGGCTCGCGGTGCTGGTGCGCAGCTGTGAGCGTGACGCCGGGACGGCCGGTCCAGTTCCGGCGTGGCTCGCGCCACCGCCCGCCGCCGCACGTATCATCGAGGAAGCGTCGTTTGTCTCGGGAGTGGGGAAGTGGTTGGTGGCGGCGGCGATTGCACTCGCAGCGCTGGAGCTGCTCCTGCGACGAATGGTGCGCGCATGACGCCGCTGCAGCTCTGTGCTCGACTGGAGCGGGTGCGCGAAAGTCTGCGCCGTCTGGCGCTCGCGTCGGTTGCGGTGTGGGCGATCGGCAGCATGGCGCTGGTGCTGCTGATCGGCGTACTGTTTCGCGTGACGACGGGTCAGCCGCCGCGCGCACTCGTCATCGCGTCGGCGGTCGTCACCGCCATGATCGCAGTAGCCTGGCGGTGGCGCCGTGCGCGGCCGCGCGACATCTCGCGACTCGATGTTGCGATCTGGGTCGAGTCGCTGGCGCCGTCGTTGCAGTATTCGCTGGTCACGCTGGCCGAGCAGGATCGTGCGAGTGATGCAGATCCGGTGCATCGCCGGCTGGCGGCATTCGCGACGCAGACGGCGTGGGAACGTTCGGCCGCCGGTGCACTGCGCCAGCGTCGCACACGAGTGCTCGGCCGTCTCGCACTTGCCGTCGCCCTGATCGCCGTCGCGGCTTACCCGTGGAAACTTCGCCAGCTCGGCGCCGACGGGAATGGTGTCGCCGCCCTGACCCGCATGGCTGACACGCCGCCGCCCGCTGGACGGGTGCGCGCGTCGGTGACATTGCTGCCGCCACGATACACGAATCGCCCGACGCGTACGCTGGCGTTCGGTGAGACCGTGTCAGTGCTCGCCGGCAGCGTGATCCGCGTGGATGGTGAGGGTTCGCTGGTTGGTACCGCGCTGCTGGTGCAGGAGTCATCGGACAGCGGCGCAGGCACGCCGCGTTCCGTGCACCGTGCCCCGCACGATGATGGATGGCGCGGCACCGTGCGCGTGGGGTTCACTCCCATCGCGCTGCGCCTCCGCGACGTCATCGGTGAACGCTGGCTGCTGGTCACGCCTGTCGTCGACTCGGCCCCCGTCGCGACGCTGCTGCTGCCCGACGCGGACACGCTGGTGTTCGACACGACCGCGACGATCCGCGTGTCAGGCATCGCGCACGACGACATCGCAGTGCGCGACGCGCGCATCGAGTACATCATCTCGAGCGGCAGCGGCGAGCAGTTCACGTTCAAGTCCGGTGCGCTCGCGACAACGCGCGGCACATCGAGCCGCGACGTGACACTTGCGTCGACGCTGGACCTGGGTGCACTGGGCCTGAAGCCGGGTGACCTCATGCACGTGCGTCTCACCGCGCACGATGGCAACACGCTCACCGGTCCGTCACTCGGCACCAGCGAGACGCGCACGATCCGCATTCCGCGCACCGATGCGCGCGATTCCGTCGCGGTGGAACAGCTGCCGCCCACACCGGTGGACAAGAGTGTGCTGAGCCAGCGACAGCTGCTGCTGCTCACGGAACGTCTCGTCGCGCGGATGCCGCGCATTCCGCCGCTGGTGGTGCTGAACGAGTCGAATCGGATCGGGCTGGATCAGGCGCGACTGCGCAAGCAGCTGGCGGACATCGTCTTCGCGCGGCTCGGCGACAACCCGAGCGGCGAGCACGCGCACTTCGCCGGCGATGGGCACGATCACTCCGCCGCTGACCTGGCCAGCCAGTCCACGCCGGAATCGGTGCTGCAGGCTGCGGATCGTGCGACCGGCGGCGTGAGCGGCATGCTCGACTCGCATGGCGACGAGACACCGGTGGTGGCCGTGAATCGCCCGCTGCTGGAAGCGTACAACGCAATGTGGGATGCCACGCGCGCCCTGCAGGGTGGCGTGCCCCGTGATGCGCTCGAGCCGATGCGTCGCGCACTCGCGGCAATTCAGCGTGCGCGATCAGCTGAGCGGATCTACCTGCGCGGCACGCCGCCCGCGGCCGTGGTCGACCTGGCGAAGGTGCGCCTGATCGGCACGGACTCGGCCGCGTTCGAGGCCAGGCGAGCCTTGAGCGCATTGCCGGCGCCCGAGCGCCGCATCGCCGAGCGAGTGCTGCGAGGCATTGCACTGCTGATCGCGAATGACGGCACGGCGCGCGACTCGCTGCGTTTGGTCCGACTGGATGCAATGGGTGCTGCGCCGACGCTGGCTGCGGCACTGGGCGACGCACTCGAAGCGCTCGATCGCGATCGCGATGCCACATCGGCGTTGCTGCGCGCGCGTCGCCTCGCGCTGTCGCCGTGGCGCCAGGGTCGCGGTAACGCGCTCTGGCTCGGCGCGCCATGAGCGACATGCGCTTCACCTTCGCGACCGTGCAATACGAATCCGGTGACTGGGATTCGGCGCCGTTGCTCGCGGCCAACGTGATCGACGCGGTCGCACGCTATACGAGCATCGACGTCGCGCCATCCGGTGCGATCGTGCCGCTGTCGTCAGCGGCAATGCTGCGATACCCGCTGGCATTCATGACCGGGCACCTTCCGGTGCGCTTCACGGCGGCCGAGCGGGCCATGCTGCGCAAGTATTGCGACCGGGGCGGGCTGTTGTTCGTGGATGATCACAACCACGACATCGACGGCGTGTTCCACAAGACGGCGACGGAGGAACTGACGCAGGTGCTCGGCCCGTTGCAGAACATCGCCACCACGCACCCGTTGTATCGGTCGTTCTTCACCTTTCAGGACGGCCCGCCCACCACGTCGCACGAGTTGAATGGCTGGGGCGACAACCTCGTGCACGATCACCTGCAGGGCATCGAGCGGAATGGCCGGCTGGCGGTGATCTACAGCAGCAAGGATTACAGCTCGGAGTGGTCGTTTCATCCCGAGAACAAGCGGTTTCTGTCCGTGGACAACACCCGTTTCGGCGTGAACCTGGTGGTGTATGCGCTCACGCGCTGAGTGGCGTGCGGACGCGCTGGCCGCCAGTGAATCGTCGACGCAGGATGTCGTGCGCATCGTCGGCGGCATGCTGCATGTCACCGGCCTGCTGTGCATGCTGCTGCTCGCATGGCGGCTCTTCATGCCGCGCGCGCCCGAGCACACCGCGGTGCAGGTCGGCGCGAACGGAGTGCTCGATGTGCCCGTGCCGCAGCTGTTGCGTGCGCAATCCGATTCTGTCCGCGTCTCAATGCTCGCACCGCCCGATGCGCGCACCCGCGCGTTGCTGCGTGCTATGCGTGGTAGCGGGCGCCGTCTTTCGCTCAGTGCACCAGCAATGTTGTCACCCATTGCGGTGGCGGTGGAGGAGGAGTGGCGCGCCAGCGGCGGGACGCGTGTGCAGGTCGCGAGCCGCGGACGCGCGCTGCTGGCGATCAGCGACGCCGCAGGACTCGTGGACTCGCTTTCCGTGGACAGCGCGGGCATTCGCACGCGATCCGGCCCGGTGCAGGGCGCGCTGCATGTCGATGCGCGTGCGACGCATGCAGCGAGTGCAGCGCTGACCGCCGGTGCGCCGGAGGTTGCGCGCGTGCTGGTCGCAGGCGGCGTGTCGTGGGAGTCACGCTTCGTCATCGCGGCACTGGAAGAGGCGGGCTGGCCCGTGGATGCATCGATCGTGCTCTCGCCGAAGGTGACCGTCTCGCAGGGAGCTTCACGCACGCCCTCGCGCCGTCGGCATGCGATCGTCGTCGTGCTGCCCGGCGCGCCATCATCCGTCACGGCGGCACTGCCGGAATTCGTGCGCGCTGGTGGCGGTGTGGTGATTGTCGGTGATGCGGCGCGCCTCGCATCGCTCGCGGCAATCCGCGCTGGCGCGCCGGGTGCGACGATCGCTGGCAAGGCGGGCGCGGAAGTCTCCGATGCGCCGCGGCATGGCCTGGATCTCGTGCCGATCGTGACACTCGCCGCTGGCAGCGTGGTGCTCGAGGTACGCGATGGTCGCACCGCGACGGCCGCGCGACGAGTTGGGGCGGGACGCGTGGTGCAGGTGGGCTACGACAATTCGTGGCTCTGGCGCATGGCCGGCGACGATGATGCGCCGGTCGCGCACCGCCGCTGGTGGACGTCGGTGTTGTCCGGCGTCGTGCCTCTGGCAGCTCCTGTGCACCGCGGTGCCGCAGATGCGGAGCATGACACGCTGGACGCTGCGCCATTGGCTGCACTCGCGCGTGACCTTGGCCTGCCGCAGGTGCGCGTGGAGTTGACGAGGGCCGTCGAGGGTCGCACGCGCACCGCGACTATGCTTGAATGGCTCGATGAGCGTTGGCTCCTGCTTGCAATCGTGCTGTCACTGGTGGCGTCATGGACGCTGCGCCGCTGGAGAGGATTGGCATGACGGTCGCTTATGTGTCGCATTCCGATTGCGGTCGCCATGACACCGGGTGGAATCATCCCGAGCATGTGGGCCGGCTGCGAGCCATTCCGCGCGCACTGCGCTACGACTTCGACCTGTTCGACACGATCGAGCATCGCGAGGGACGTCACGCCACCATCGACGAGCTCGCACTGGCACATGACCGCGCATACGTGGAGCGCGTGAAGCTGCTCGCGGAATCGGGCGGCGGTCGCCTCGATCCGGATACGCCGGTGAGTGAGGGGAGCTGGGATGCGGCGATAGCAGGCGCCGGGTGCGTGCTGGACGCAATCGACTGGGCGTTCGACGGCAGTGTGACGCGCAGTTTCTGTGCGGTGCGTCCGCCGGGACATCACGCCCTGCGCGCCTCGGGCATGGGCTTCTGCCTGTTCGGCAACATCGGCGTGGGGGCGCTCTATGCGCGCACGCGTCACGGCGCGTCGCGGGTGTTGATCGTGGACTGGGACGTGCACCATGGCAACGGTACGCAGGAGCTGGTGCAGAACGATGCAGGCATCCGGTTCGTGAGCATGCACCAGGCGCCCTGGTATCCGGGCAGTGGCGCCGCCGACGATCGCGGTCCGCACGACAACGTCTGGAACGTGCCGATGGCTGCCGCGTTGCCGGCGTCGGCGTATGTCGACGCGCTCACGGCGGCCATTGACGCGGCGACTGTTGACTGGACACCCGACCTGGTGCTCCTCTCTGCCGGATTCGATTCGCTCGCTGGTGACCCATTGGGCGGATTCACGCTGGAGCTGGAGCACATCGACCAGCTCACGCGGCTGCTCGTCACGCGCGCGACCTCGTGGTGCGGCGGTCGTATGGTCAGTGCGCTGGAAGGTGGATACGACCCGGTACGGCTCGGAGATGCCTGCGTGACGCACCTGCGGGCGTTGCGATAGTCGCCGGACGCATCGGTATCTTGCGCATGATGATGCCTACCCGATTGGCCCAGGTCGTGTCGTGAGTCGCCGACGCTCGCGAAGCAACGAGCCGCCGCGTCTCCGCCGCGGCGACGCCACGCGCAAGGTCAGCCATCAGACGCTCGAAGCGCAGCGGGCCGAGCAGCGGGGCGAGCCACCGCGCCCGACGGTCGCGCCGAGCAGCATGCCGCGCATCGTCTACGCGGTGCCCGGGGCTCCGGTCCGCACCGATCTGCATCCTGCCATGCTGCGGGAGCTGGTCGTGCGCGAAGGATTTCCCGGCGTGCTTTGGGTGGACATCGATAATGAGAGCCGGCATCAGGTCGCGCTGCTCGAGAAGGTGTTCGACTTTCATCCGCTCGCAGTCGAGGACGCACTGAATCCGCAGAGCCGCGTCAAGATCGACGCGTACCGGAACTCGCTGTTCGTGATCGTCCGCGGCTTGCGTTTCTGCGAGAACACGGATGATCCGTACGACGTCGAGACGTACAACCTCTGCTTCTTCATGGCGAAGAACCTGCTCGTGACCGTGCACTCGGGTCCCAGCGTACCCGTCGATGTGGTCTATGAGCGCATGGTCGCGAACCCCGATCAGCTCGAACGCGGTGCCGAGCGTGTGGCGCATGCCTTGATGGACATCACCGTGGACGAGTACTTCCCCGTGCTCGACAAGATCGACGAGTTCGTCGATGGCCTCGAGGAGCGTGTGTATCAGCGCTTCGACCAGGATGTCATGCGCGACGTGTTCGCCGTGAAGCGGCTGGTGCTGGCCATGCGCCGGCACCTCATGCCGCAGCGCGAAGTGTTCAGCGTGCTCACGAATCGGCCCACACCGTTCCTGCCGCCGGAGTCGCAGGTCTGGTTCCGCGACATCTACGATCACGTGCTCCGCATCAACGATTCCGTCGACACCTATCGCGAACTGCTGGCCAACGTGATGGACAGCTACCTCTCGCAGGTGTCCAACCGTCTCGGTCAGGTCACGAAGGGCCTCAGCGTCATCGCGACGCTGAGCGTGCCGTTCGTCGTGGTGAGCGGCATGTGGGGCATGAACTTCGAGCACATCCCGCTGTCAGGGCAGGCGCACGGCTTCTGGATCATGCTCGCCGTGCAGCTCGGGCTTGGCGGGTTCCTGATCTGGCTGCTGCGCCGATGGGGACTGCTGTGACACCCATCACCTCCGCCTCTTCGACGGCCATCGCCGGCGGCCGCAGCGTGGCATTGCGCCTGCTTGGTGTGGTGCCGGAAGCGCGGCTGGACGACAGTGTCCGCGCGGCGGCCGACGGGGCGCATGGCATCGCCTTTCGGAGCGTTGCTGCGATCGTCCGGCCATGTGCCACGCGCAACGAGCAGCCCAGCCAGGACGGCATGCTCGAGCACCATGCCGTGGTCGCGCGCGTGGCGAAGGTGGCGACGCTGCTGCCGGCGCCGCCGCTGACGACCTTTCGCACTGCCTCCAGCGCGCTGCATTGGCTGGAGCTGCATGCGGTCGCGCTCACTGATGGACTTGCCTGGGTGGACGGGCGCTGCGGTGCGCGGGTCACCGCCGAGCGCGATCTTGCCGGCGTCACCTCCGACCCGAGCGTGCTGCCGCCCTCCGCCGCCGCTATCGAGTCGTTCCGCACACTCCGGCGTTACGCGGCGGCCACCGTACCTGTCTCGTCTGACATGGCGGGCGACGGGACAACCATTGCCAGCCAGGCATTTCTCGTCGATCGCCTGTCGTGGGACCGCTTTGCTGCCGAGGTTCTGGCAGAGGACCTGCGGTCGCCGGGGCTGACCTTGCGGCTCACCGGGCCATGGCCGCTCTACGACTTCGTGCGACTGCAGTTCTAGCGATCGAACCTTTCTGCCTGAGCACGTCCTGCATGTTCTGCCCAGACTGCGGCACCTGGAACCGATCGGCGGCACCGAACTGCGTGCGCTGCGGCCAGGTGCTGCCCAACGTCGCCGCTCCGCCGGTGGATGTCCCCGATGCGGAGATCACGGCCCTGCGCCGCGCGACGGGGGGACGCTTCGCGATCGTGCGGCGCATCGCGAGTGGCGGCATGGCGCACGTGTACGAGGCCGCGCACGCGGTGCTGGGGCGTCGCGTGGTGATCAAGGTGCTCTACGCACACCTGGCGCGCGATCCGGAGATGCGCGAGCGATTTCGCCGCGAGGCCGAGGCGGCGAGCCGGCTCAGTCATCCCAACGTGTGCGCGATCCTGGACGCCGGCGTCACGCGGGACAGCACGTTCGTGGTGATGCCGTTCCTGAGCGGTGGCTCGCTGGCCGACCGCCTCGCGCGCCATCGCACCGTGCCATCCGACGAAAGCGCGGCCATCGTCTCGCAGATCGTGATGGGGCTGGATCACGCGCATCGGCATGGCATCGTGCATCGTGACGTGAAACCGGACAACGTGCTGTTCGATGCCGACGGAACGGCGTTGATCACGGACTTCGGCATTGCGACGGCAGGCTTTCACAAGGGACTCACCGGCACGGGTCGCGCAATGGGCACACCGCACTACATGTCGCCGGAGCAGGCCATGGGCAAGCCGGTGGATGGACGCAGTGACGTCTACGCCTGCGGCGTGATGCTGTACGAGATGCTCGCTGGCGTGCCGCCATTCGACGGCGAGGATTCCTATGCGGTCGGGTACAAGCATGTGCACGAACTGCCGACGCCACTCGATGTGACTGCACCCGCGGTCTCGGTGGCACTTTCGCAGATCACGATGCGATGCCTCGCCAAGGCGCCCGCCGAGCGTTACCAGCGCGGCACCGATCTCGCCGACGCCCTGGTGCGCGTGCTCGACGGCGCAGCACTCGATACACCCGGCGTGCGCGCAGCACGACTCGGGCACCTGACGCCAGCACTCTCCAGATGATCCGCCTCGAAACCGAAGTCGTCACCGTCCACACCCGGCATCCCTTCGTCATTGCACGCGGCGGATCCAGTGAATGGCGCACCGTGTGGGTCCGGCTGATTGACGAGGAAGGCGCGGAAGGCTGGGGCGAGGCCGCGCCCAGCCGTTTTTATGGCGAGACTGCCGATACGGTGCTGGCGGCGCTGGAGCGACTGCGCCCGATCATCGAGGGGTCGAACGCCTCGGACATCGAGCAGATCGAGGCCGCGATGCTGAGCGCGTTGCGCTTCAATGCGGCCGCCCGCTGTGCCGTGAGCGCCGCATTGCATGACTTGCAGGGCAAGCGGCTCGGCGTGCCGTTGTGGAAGCTCTGGGGGCTCACGCCGTCCGCCAGCCCGCGCAGCAGTTTCACGATCGCGATCGCCGCGGACGACGACACGTTGCGCGCACGCGTCCGCGAGGCGCTCGACGCAGGCTATCCCATCCTGAAGGTGAAGCTCGGCAGCGATCGCGATCGGCGCATCATCAAGCTGGTTCGCGAGGAAGCACCGGACGCCATTCTGCGCGTGGACGCCAACGCCGCGTGGACGCCGAAGCAGACGCTGAGCATGGCGCCATTGCTGAAAGAGCTGTGCGTCGAGTTCATCGAGCAGCCGCTGCCCCCCGCCGACATCGACGGACTGCGTTTCGTGCGCGATCATTGCGACCTGCCCATCGTGGCCGACGAGAGCTGCCTGATGGCGACCGATGTCGCGCGCCTCGTGGGCGTGGTGGATGGCGTGAACCTGAAGCTCGCGAAGTGCGGCTCGTTGCGTGAAGCGCTACGGATCATCCACGTGGCGCGCGCGCATGGCATGCTCGTCATGGCCGGGTGCATGATCGAGACTTCGCTTGGCATCACGGCCGCGGCGCACCTTGGTCCGCTGCTCGATTGCGTGGATTTGGATGGTGCGGCACTGCTCCGCGATGATCCCTTCATCGGTGTGACGATCGAGCAGGGTGTCGTGAAATTGCCGTCCACGCCGGGGCTCGGCGTCACGCGACGGTAGTCAGCCCGGCGTGGTAGCTTGCATGGCGTGAACCCACTGCTCGCTGCCGTCGCGCTGCCCGTCGCCGTTTCGCGCGCCTACGTCTACTCCGTGCCCGAGTCGTTGCGCACGCGTGTGGTGCCCGGCTCGCGGGTCGTGGTACCGCTTGGCAAACGCACACTCATCGGCATCGTGACGGCGATCGACGTGCCTGCTCCGGTGAAGGGTCGATTGCGCGACATCCTCGATGCGCCCGATGCAGGCCGCACGTTGACGCCGGAATTGTTGACGCTCGGTCGCTGGATGGCTCGCTACTATGCTGCGCCGCCGGGCATCGTGCTGCGCGCCATGCTTCCCGTGGCACTCACCGGCGCAGCCGCGCCGGTCGCACCCGTCAAGCGCCATCGCGTGGCGTGCGTGGTGCGTACCATCGAGAGCCTGCTCGAACGCGACGCCATGTTCAAGCGTGCGCCACGGCAGCGCGTGCTGTACGAGCTGCTCGAGTCGCTCGGTGGGTCGCATCCCGTGCGTGCGCTGCTGGAACAGGCTGACGTCACTGCCGCGGTGCTGCACGCGCTCGTGACACGTGAGCTCGTCGCCATTGAAAGCACGGTGGTCGCGCGTGATCCGTTCTCGACGCGTGGCATTCGAGCGGCCGTCACGCACGTGCCGACTGACGCGCAGCGTCACGCGATCGCGAAACTCATTGCGCTGGAACCGGGCGCTGGTGCGCTGCTGCGAGGCGTCACGGGCAGCGGCAAGACGCTGGTGTACATCGAGTATCTGCGCGACGTGATCGAGCGACGCGGGCAGGGGGCGATCGTGCTGGTGCCGGAAATCGCGCTCACACCGCAGACGGTCGATCGTTTCCGCACGGCGTTCGGTGATCAGGTGGCCGTGCTGCACTCCGCGCTGTCCGATGGCGAGCGCTACGACGAGTGGTCAGCCATCCACCGCGGCGACAAGCGCATCGTGGTCGGCGCACGCTCGGCGATCTTCGCACCGGTGAAGTTGCTTGGCGCAATCGTGGTGGATGAGGAGCACGAGGCCACTTACAAGCAGGGTGAGTCGCCGCGATACCACGCACGTGACCTCGCGCGCGTGCGTGCAGGCATCGAGGGCGCGACGTTCGTGCTGGGCAGCGCGAGCCCCAGCCTCGAGAGCTGGACGCAGGCGTTGCGTGGTGATCTCGCGCTGCTGGAGTTGCCCGAGCGAGCAGGGGGTGCGCAGCTGCCTGCCGTGCACGTCATCGATCGCCGCAAGGAAGTCATCGTACGCCGACAGGTCTCGAACACGCCCGGAGCACCACCGGCGCAGGGCTCGTCGTTCGCGCACGCCATCACGCCACAGCTTGAACACGCCATCACCGAACGCCTGGACAAGGGTGAGCAGTCGATCCTGCTGCTGAACCGGCGTGGCTATGCGCACTTCATGCAGTGCGCCGATTGCGGCGCGGTGTCACAGTGCCCCAACTGTGCGATCGCGCTCACGTATCATCGCATGCCGGAACGTCTCGCCTGTCACTATTGCGGTCATCGCGAGGCGCCGCCATCACGGTGCAGCAACTGCAGCGGCCCGCCGCTTCGCGAACGCGGGCTTGGCACGCAGCAGCTGGAGCGACTGCTGGGCGAGCGCTGGCCGGCTGCACGCATCGCGCGCATGGACATGGACACGACCGGCGCGAAGTGGGCGCATGCCACGATCCTCGACAAGGTCGGCGCAGGTGAGGTGGACATCCTGCTTGGCACGCAGATGATCGCAAAGGGGCTCGACTTTCCGAACGTCACGCTGGTGGGCGTGATCGATGCCGATGTCGGCATCAACCTGCCGGATTTTCGCGCCAGTGAACGCTGCTTTCAGCTGCTCAGCCAGGTTGCAGGTCGTGCCGGCCGCGGCGCGAAAGGAGGCGAGGTGTTCATCCAGACGCGCGAGCCCACGCATCACGCGGTGACCTGCGCCGTGACGCACGACTTCCTGCGATTTGCCGCGGAGGAGCTGAGCGGGCGGATCAGTCCGGCCTACCCGCCGTCGTTGTTCATTGCAAATGCGGTCATCAGCGGCACCGAGGAGATCGCGACGGCCGATGCCGCGCGCGCGCTCGCGGAATGGACGCGGCGTCTGATCGACACGCGCATGCCCGGCGCAGTGGAAGTCGTCGGGGCGGCTCCCTGTCCGGTGGAGCGCATCAAGCAGCGCTGGCGCTGGCACTTCCTGGTGAAGAGCCGCGAGACCGACGCACTGGGTCGCATCGGTCGATATGTCGTGGAGCATGGTCCGCTGCCGTCTGGTGCCGAACTGCGGCTGGCCTGGGACCGCGACCCCGTCACGCTGCTGTAGCGGCTGCAGTGTGACGAGGTGTGCTTACGGGCCAATCAGTCGTTGCCCTTCGTCGTGATCACGACATCCACGTTGCCGCGGGTGGCATGGCTGTACGGGCAGACCTGTTCGTGCGTCTCCTGCACGATCGCCTCTGCCTCGGCCGTGCTGAGCGTGGGCACCGCAACGTGCATCTTCACGGCGATGCCGAAGCCACCGCCCTCACGCGGACCGACCGATGTCTCACAGGTCACGACGCTACCCTTCACGTCCTTCTTGTGCTGGCCGGCGACAAACTCCATCGCGCCGCCAAAGCATGCGGCGTAGCCGGCCGCGAACAGGTGCTCCGGCGTCGTGGTGTCGGGCAGCCCCGGGCCGCCCATTTCCTTCCGCACGGAGAGATTCACTTTCACGGAACCGTCGGTGGTCTCGGTGCTGCCGTTGCGGCCACCGGTCGACGTGGCGACGGCGGTGACCAGCGGCTTGATCGTATGTGATGCCATGTGCGAGATGTGTCCTGTCGGCGATGGTGAATGGTGCACGAAAATTCTTCCGCAATCTGCAGCAAACCTATAAAGGCGCGAGTCCGCTGCGTGGGTCCTCGCCTGGTACCGTCGCTGCCGGCTCAGCGTTCGTGGCGGCCTCAGTGGTGGCGACGATCCGGCAGGCACCAGGCGATCAACGCCATCACCGGTGCGCAGGCAGCAAGCAGCAGCAGCATCGTGTGCAACCCGTTCACGTCGGCCACGCGACCGAGCAGCGGTGCCGCGAGGCCGCCGAACGTCACCGCCAGGCCTACCGTGACGCCCGAGGCGGTGCCGAGGTGTCGTGGCAGGTACGCCTGCCCCAGCACCACCATCACGCCGCCTGACCCGAACAGCGCGAACGCGAGCAGCGGCAGCACGACCCACGCCTCGGTGGCGTTGCGCGCGCTCGCCAGCAGCCAGAAGGCCGGACCCATGGCGATCGCACTCCACAGGATCACGCGCTTCGCACCGATGCGGTCCGCCATCTTCCCGCCTACCAGCACGCCCGCAAGCCCGATTGCCAGCAGCATCGAGAGCGCCAGCGCGCCGCCCTGCAGCGACCTGTGGAGGGTGCGCGCCCAGTAGGTCGGCAGGAAGGTGTTCATGGCCACCACCATCATGCTCCGCATTCCGACCACGATGCCAAGCAGCGCGAAGGCGCCCCACGCGTCGTGCGGCAACGAGGCATCATGCTCGGCCGACATCGACTTGCGCCCGCGCTCGAGCGGCAGCGCACCCATCGCGCGACTCATCACCCAGGCTGATGGGATCGCGAGCAGGCAAAGCGCCGCCAACACGCCGCGCGTGGATGCCGTGGCAAGCGGCACCACGATTATCGGCGCGAGCGCGAAGCCGATGTTGCCCCCGATGGTGAAGAAGCTCATGCCTGTGCCCTTGCTTTGTCCCGAGAACACGTTGACCGCGCGTGTCGCCTCGGGATGAAACGCTGCCACACCGATCCCGGCGAATGCCACGGCCACGAGTGCGATGGTGAAGCTCGGCGCCATCACCGCCACGGCAATGCCGCCAGCAGCGAGGAGCAGGCCATAGGTGGTGAGCCATGGCGTGGCACGACGGTCGGCGAGCCAGCCGAAGTAGGGCTGCAGCACCGCCGAGAGGATCGTGGCCGCGAAGACGGCACTGGCACCGCGAGCGAGCGTGAGGTGGAACGTGACGATGAAGTACGGCACCAGCGCCGGCACGGCGGCCTGGTAGAAGTCCGTTGCACCATGCCCGAGCATGACACGCAGCACGGCCGGCCTGTCGAATCGTGCAACGGGTGCGGCGCGTTCATGTATGCGGGCAATGGCGGTCACAGGGCGCTCTCGACTCCGGGGGCAGGGCGCGGGATGTAGCGTCCGCGACGGAAGAGTGTCGTCACCGCCTGCGTGGCCGCGGCAGCATCCCGCACGGCAATTGCAGCCAGCAGCGCCTCATGCTCACCCGTCGTGTCGATGTCCGAGAACTCGCTCTGGCGCTTGTGCATCGTGAGCGACTGCACGAGCGTCTGGCCGAGCACGCGATAGAGATCAATCAGCATTTCGTTCTGTGTCGCGGCGACGATGCGCTGGTGAAACGCGACGTCGGCATCGGCATAGCGGCGCGCGTCCCGGGCCGCGAGCGAGGCGGCGCGCTCGTCGAGCAATTCGCGCATCGCGACGAGGTCCTCCTCGCTCCGGCGCTCGGCCGCGAGACGCGCAGCCTGCAGGTCGAGCGCCTCGCGCACGTCGTAGATCTCATGGAGCTGGGCGCGCTGGCATCGGAGCCACAGCGGTTCGTTGTCGGCCCGCTGTCCCGTGACGTATGTGCCGTCGCCCTGCCTGACCTGCACCAGGCCGACGCGCACCAGGGTTCGCACTGCTTCGCGCACCGTGGAGCGTCCGATGCCCAGCTCGACCATGAATTCGGTTTCCGTTGGGAGACGTGCGCCGATCGCCCACTCGCCGGCAGCAATTCTCGTTTCGAGCTGGGCTGCGGTAGCGTCGGCGAGGGAGAGACGGGTGATGGTTGGCATGGATCAAACATCTGATGATCGGACACGATCGGCAACCTGAATGCGCTGAGCGAGTGCGAAAAGGATGCAAGCATGCGAAGTCGTGCCGGATCGCGACTGTGGGTCATTGAACACGCACGTTCCTGCAAGCAAATTGCAGTGGGCAATGGTCTGCACCGTTTTGTAATTCCGTGCCGCGCGCGGCTCCGATCGCCGTCCTCCCAGACTCTCCGTTGATGACCGAAACGCAGGAACGCTTTCTCCGCGCCGTGTTGACGCGGGTGCCGCTGGACTCGGTGGTCGAGATGCATCTGTTCCCGCCAATTCGGCGCGGGACGCTGGAAACGGGCGTCGCGGTGATCGCGACGGCACTGCCGCCGGAGCCGCTGCTGGCGATCGCCGCATCGGATGACGAGGCGGCAACGGCGCTGGACGCCGTGTGGCCAGTCGAATCGCGTGACGCCGACGCACTCACGTCCGTCATCGTCGATCCCGACGCCGCGATGCCGGACACCAGCGGTGTATCTGACGCGAATGCTGCCCTGATGGAGACCGAGACCACAGGCGACGCCGGGACGGACGCGGGGATCGACGCGGGGATCGATGCCGCGACCGACGCCGAAATGGATGCCGACAGCAACAGTGACCATGGCGCTCGTACCATGCCGAGCGTCGACATCGGTGAAGCGTTGATGGAAGTCGACGGCAGCGACGGCGTCGAACCGCCAGTCGTGCGCTTCATACCGTCGCCGCGCATGCGCATCTTCACCGCGAGCTATCGACATACGATCAAGGGTGTCGATCGCGGCAAGTGGACATTCGATGTGCACGAGGAAGCCGACGCGCCGCTCACGGCCGTGGAGCTCGTGCTGCGCGGCGTGCGTCATCGCAGCACCGAGGCGGCGGATCCCGAGCAGGTGAGTCATGAGGCGATGGCTGCGCTCAGTGCGCCCGCGCGCGTCGCACCGGCTGCCTGACCTGCAGCGAGGCGAGCAACGCATGGAGCTGCGTGATGATCTGGGGCAGTTCCGCACCTACCTGCGCCAGCAGAATCTGCCGGTCACGCAGCAGCGGCTCGCAATCGCGGGGGTGATCTTCGCTTCCGATCGCCATCTCTCGGTGGAAGAGGTGGCACATGACGTCGCGGCGCAGGGAGAGCACGCCGGCACCGCCACGATCTATCGCACGCTGGACCTGCTGGTGAAGAGCGGGCTGGTGGTCGAACGTGATTTCGGTGAAGGCTTTCGTCGCTTCGAACCATCACGAGGCATTCCGCACCACGAGCACCTGCTCTGCACGGTGTGCGGGCGCGTGGACGAGTTTCGCGATGAGCGCCTGGAGCGCATGACCACGATCATTGCCGAGTCGCATGGGCACAGTCGCCAGCGTCACCGGCTCGTGATTTATGGCGTCTGCGCCGAGTGCCAGCGCAGCGGCGGCCCGCGGCGGGGCTAGGCGCCGCACTCAAGCCAGCCGGCGGCAGTTTGTGGCATCCGTGACGCCTGAGGGGCGGTGGCGTCAGACCGTCGCTTCGACCTCGTCGCTCACTTGCTGGCGACGCAGCAGCTGCCAGTAGCGACCGCGCGCCGTCACCAGCGTGTCGTGCGTGCCCTGTTCCACGATGCGCCCCTCGTCCAGCACCACGATCCACGATGCATCACGCACCGCACTCACCCGGTGCGACGCGATCAGCGCGGTGCGGCCGGTCAGCTCCTCGCGCAGCCCCTGCAGAATCGCCGCTTCCGTGCCCGTGTCGACAGCGCTCAGCGCATCGTCCAGCAGCACGACCTGCGGATCGCGCGCCAGGGCGCGCGCAATGGCCGCGCGCTGCTTCTGTCCACCACTGAGGTTGATGCCCCGTTCACCAAGCATGGTGTCGTAGCCGTTCGGCAGGTCCACGATCGCGGCTTCGAGCTGTGCAACCACGGCGGCCTCGCGTGCGGCCGCCTCGTCGTTACCGCCATAGGTGAGGTTTGCCAGGATGGTGTCGCTGAAGAGCACCGTTTCCTGTGGCACGTACCCGATGGTCGAGCGGAGCACATCCAGCGGCAGCGTCTCGATCGGCACGCCGTCGAGCAGGATCTGGCCTTCCTGCGGATTCCAGAAACGCGGGATGAGGTCCATCAGCGCGCTCTTGCCGCTGCCGGTGGCCCCAACCACGCCGACCGTGGCACCGGCGCGCACCGAGAACGAGATGTTGCGCAGCACCCACCGGGGTGACTCGCCGTCACCGACCGGGTAGTGATAGCTGACGTCGCGAAACTCGAGTGCGCGTCCGTTGTTGCCATGCGGCGGCAGCGTTGCCGCGCGGCCTGCCGGCGACGTCACCGATGCCGTCGCGCGCACGATGTCGTTGATGCGATTCATGCTCGCCGCACCACGCTGGAACAGGTTGATCACCCAGCCCAGTGCGATCAACGGCCAGGTGAGCATGCCGAGATAAAGCCCGAATGCTACGTAATCGCCGACCGAGATCGTGCCGCGCAGCGTCGCCGCACCACCGATCCCCAGCACGGCCACGGCGCCCAGGCCGGCCAGCAGTTGCAGGCCGGGCGACATCAGGCCGTAAAGTTTCGCGAGGCCCATGTTGCGGCGGAGGTACTCCTCATTCAGTGCTGCGAAGTGCGCCTCTTCGGCAGCTTCCTGCCTGAATGCGCGCACGATGCGCGCGCCGCTGATGTTCTCCTGCGCATGCGTCGTCATCACGCCGAAGTGTTCCTGCACGGCCTCGAACCGGGTGTGGATCAGCGAACCCAGGACCGCCATCACGATCGGCAGCAGCACCATGGGCAGCACCGCAACTCCCGTGAGCTGTGGACTGATGCGGAGCATGAAGATCAGCGCGAACACGCCACCGGCAATGGTGTTGACCAGGTACATGATGGCCGGGCCTGCGACCATGCGCACAGCCGACAGATCGTTCGTCAGGCGCGCCATGAGGTCGCCCGTGCGGTTTCGGCCGAAGAACCCCGCATCCAGCGTGATCAGGTGGCGGAACATTGCGTTCCGCATGTCGTACTCCACGAGCCGGCTGATCGAATTCAGAATGTTGCGCATCTGGAAGCGCAAGAGTCCAGTGACGCACGTGACGGCGATCATTGTCATGGCAATCAGCCATAAATCGCGCGGCGGGGCACTGGCGTTCAGGTCGTTGATGGCGCGGCGAAGCAACCACGGAATGGCACTGGCAATGGCACTGGAGCCAACGACGCAGGCCAGACCAAGCGCCATCCGTCCGCGATAGACGTTCACGAACGGTACGAGCGCGCGCAGGGCGCGTAAACTGCTGGTACGAGGCTTGCTCATCAGGCTGGTAAGCGCTGCAACGACGACGGCACAGACGTCGTGTCGCGACCATCTGCACAAGGAGAATACATGCGATCACATCAAGTTATGCCCCGAACGTTTCTTCCGCTGGCGGCTGTCGCCCTGTTCTTGAGCGCCTGCGGCGACAAGGGAAAGGATGACACCGGTGTCCTTCCAGCGACGACGGATTCCGTACAGGCCACCATGCGTGGCGACAGCGTGGCATCGGTGGAGGTGATCCCACCTCCGGCCACGCCAGCCCCGACGGCAGAACAGCCGCTCGTCGCTGGCCGGGCGCCAGCACCGCGTCCTGCGCCCACCCGGCCGCGAACGAGTACTGCGCCGCGTCCGACACAGGGAACCAGATCGAACCTTCCGGCTCCGGTCGGCGCTGTGCGTTCCAGCAGCGGCACCATCGACGCTGGATCCACGCTCAGCGTGAGCAGCGGTGCCAAGGTCTGCACGAACACCGTCACCGTCGGTGACCGCATCACCACGACCACGAACTCGGCGGTGTCTGGTTCCAACGGTGTCTCCATTCCAGCCGGCGCGCGTGTCGGTCTGGTGGTCACTCAGGCGAAGAGTTCGGGCTCGCAGGGTGATGCGTCCGAGCTGGCGTTCGATGTCCGCAGCCTCTCCTTCGGTGGCGACGACTACACGTTGAGCGGGTCCGTGAGCACCGAGGCCATCGTGCAGGAGCGCAAGGGTGGCGACGGCCGGAAGGTCGCGATCGGTGCGGCGGCTGGTGCCGTGATCGGCAACGTGATCGGCGGCGGGAGCCGGGCACAGCGCACGGTGGTCGGCGCGGCCGCGGGCGGCCTGGCCGGAGCGGCGGCGGCGGCGATGACGGGCGATCGTCTGCTCTGCCTGCCCGAAGGCGCAAACCTCACGGTGCGCCTGGGCAACGCACTCACCATCAAGAACAACTGACGACAGGCGACGCCGGTCCACGTTCGGACTGGCGACGCGCGCAACAAGCTGGGTTTTCTGCACGATCTCACGCCCGCTTCTGCTCCCGCAGCGGCGGGCGTGATCCGTTGGCGCTGTGCCCTGTGCAGCGCCCCGCTCAGTACCCGATCGCCGCACCGAACGCCCGCGGCTCGCTCACGCCATGCCAGCCACCCGGCACGCGACGAATCGCGTTTACGTTCGCGATGCCGCCAGAAAAATTGACCTTGTGGCCCATCGCGCGAAGCGAGTCCACGGTCGATATCGAAAAGCCGTTCGTCTCGAGTCGCAGCTCGTCAGGCAGCGCCTGGTGGTGCAACCGTGGCGCGCGCATCGCGTCGGCGAGCGGCATGCCGTATTCGATCACGTTCAGAATCACCTGGCTCGTCGCCGAGATGATGCGCGGACCGCCCGCCGCACCGGCGACCATCTGCACGGTGCCATTTGCATCGAGCACCACCGTCGGTGACATCGCCGAGAGCATGCGCTTGCCGGGCTGGATCGCATTCGCTTCGCCCTGTACCAGCCCGAACATGTTCGGCTTGCCAGGCTGCACCGCGAAGTCGTCCATCTGGTCGTTCATCATGAAACCCACGCTGGTGAGGTACACACCGCTGCCCCACGAGTTGTTGAGCGTCGTGGTCGTGGCGACGGCGCTGCCGTCACCGTCCACCACTGAGTAGTGCGTGGTATGCATGCCGTCGGCCATCTGCTGCGTCACGGCCGGCGTTGGCGTCGCCTGCGTCATGTCGATCGACTGGAACAGGCCACGCGCGTAGGTCTTGCTCGTGAGTTGCGTCATCGGCACCGCGAAGAAGTCAGGGTCGGCGAGCTTGCTGTTGCGATCGATGAAAGCGCGCTGGTATGCGCTGCCCATCAGATGCAGGTAGGCCACGCTGCCGAACGCGGGCATCGTCGGCGCATGCTCGACGATGTTCATCGTCTCTGCCATGGTCACCCCGCCGGACGACGACGGTGGCATGCCGACGAGCGTGTAGTTGCGATACGTCCAGACGAGCGGTTCGCGCCAGCGTGCGCTGTACCTCGCAAGGTCTTCCTTCGTGATGATGCCGCCTCCTCGCTGTTCCTCGGCGGCGATGCTGTCGGCGATCCAGCCGCGATAGTACGCGTCGGCGCCGCCGGTGGCGATCGCGTCCAGCGTGCGCGCGAGCACCGGCTGGCGGAAGGTCGAGCCGAGTGGCAGTGCGCTGTCACCGGGTACGAAGACGGCACGTCCCGCGAATCGCATCAGCAGCGACTTGGAGCGTGAGACGCTGGAGAACAGTCCGGAGTCCACCAGGAACCCGTCGCGCGCCAGGCGGATCGCCGGTGCCATCACCTGTGCGCGCGTCAGCTTGCCGTATTTCGCCTGCGCCGCAAGCATGCCGGCCACTGCACCCGGCACGCCGCTCGCGCGCCAGCCCACGATGCTGCCATCCGTCGTGCCATCCGGTTTGAGGTACATGTCGCGCGATGCGGCCAGCGGCGCGACCTCGCGGTAATCCACCACCTCGCGACGTCCATCGGCCATCTGGATCACCATGTAGCCACCGCCGCCGATGTTGCCCGCCTCCGGCCAGACCACGGCCAGTGCGAAGCCCGTGGCGACGGCCGCATCGACGGCGTTGCCACCCATCCGCATCACGTCTGCACCGGCACCGCTTGCCAGCGGGGCGTTGCTGCTCACCATGCCATGTTCGGCGAACGTTGCCGGGGTGTTCTTCGCGAAGCGCCAGCCATCGGCGAAGACCACGGGGTCGCGGCGCACGGAATCCTCGCGCGCGGCGCCGGCGCCGGCGTCGCGCGCCGCCTGCGGCGCGGGTGATGGCCTGATCGTCGGCTGCGGCGTGCGGCATGACGCGAGCAGGAGCAGCGTCGCGATCGACAGCGGAGAGCGGCGAAGTAGCAGTGTGGCGGGCATCGGGTCAGGCGAGGGTGAAGGACGGCACTGGCGCGGGCGTGGAGCGTACGACCGACGGGTCACGACCCTGCCATCGTCATGACAGGCACGGCGACTATCTTGCGCGCTCCGAAGCTTACCCGCGCGCCGGTGAGGCTGACAGCGCATGTCGACCACGGCGTGATCACGCTCCGTTCCACTCACGAATCGTGACTGACGACCGACCCGCGTTCCGAGATCCGCGCATCACCGAGCAGCGGAACCCACGCTCGATGTCCATCGACCTCGCGTCGCCGCTCGAGATCGTGGATATCATCGCGGCCGAGGATGCGCTGGTCGCCCCAGCGGTCGCCGCGCAGCGGGAGGCGCTTGCGAAAGCCGTGGACGCGGGAGAGCAGGCGCTGCGCAGCGGGGGGCGAATCATCTACGCTGGTGCCGGCACGTCGGGTCGACTCGGTGTGCTGGATGCAAGCGAGATTCCACCCACCTTTGGCGCCGACGTCGGACTGGTCGTGGGGATCATCGCCGGAGGCCCCGCCGCGCTGTTGCGGGCGCAGGAAGGCGCCGAGGACAGCGCGGCCGGCGGTGCGCGCGACCTCGATACCGTGAACATCAGCGCGTGCGACTTCGTCGTGGGCATCGCGGCCAGCGGCACGACACCGTACGTGCACGGGGCGCTGCAGCGCGCGAAAGAGGTTGGCGCCACGACCGCGATGATCGCGTGCACGCCATTGCCACCCGCGACGTCCGGCATCATCGACATCCCGATCGTCATCATCGTTGGCCCCGAGGTCGTCACGGGCTCCACGCGCATGAAATCCGGCACCGCGACCAAGCTGGCGCTGAACATCATCAGCACCGGCGCCATGATCCGTGTGGGCAAGACGTTCGGCAACCTGATGGTCGACCTGCGCGCCACCAATGCGAAACTGGTGGACCGCAGCGAACGGATCGTGGCCGAGGTGTGCGAGTTATCGCGTGACGCGGCGCGCGCACTGCTGCAGCGTGCCGACGGCCTCGTGAAGCGCGCGATCGTGATGCACATGCTGGACGTGGATGCCGCCACGGCCGACATGGCGCTCGACGCATCGCGTGGCGTGATCCGGCGCGTGCTGCAGCAGTCGCCGGCTGCACGGGCCCAACTGCAACCGGGCGAGCCGCGCTGATGATCGACACACCGTCGCCCGACGCGCCGCTGGGCGCGTCTCCGATCTTCATCGGCCTCATGTCCGGAACGTCGCTCGACGGCATCGCGGCGGCCGCCGTGCGCTTTCATCGCACCGGCACCGGCGGTGACCGGCCCGAGCTACTCGCCTTCGCGTCAGTTGCATACAGCAACGAACAGCGCACGCGACTGGCCGACGCGATGGCGGGCGGCACTGCGCGCGAGTTCTGCCGGCTGAACGTGGATCTGGGTCACTGGCTCGCCGATGCGGCAGCATTGGTGATGCAGCGTGCGGGACTCGCGGCCGCCGACGTCGCTGCAGTCGCATCGCACGGGCAGACGCTCTGGCACGAGCCGGGGCATTCCACCTGGCAGATCGGTGATGCGTCAGTCATCGCGGAACGGCTGCACACACGCGTCGTCCACGACTTCCGCAGCCGCGACGTGGCGGCTCATGGGCAGGGTGCACCATTGGTCTCCCTGGCCGACGTGCACCTGTTCGCGGCCGCAGACGGTTGGCGTGCGCTCCAGAACCTGGGCGGCATCGGCAACGTCACGGTCGTCCCGCCACTCGGCGTCGTACTTCCGCCCGCCGCGTTCGACACGGGGCCTGGCTGCGGCGTGATCGACCGGGTGGTCACCGCTCTCGACCCGTCGCGCCATTACGACGCGAACGGCGCGATGGCAGCGGTTGGTCGGCCGCTCGAGGATGTGCTGGCGCTGCTGCTCGACGACGAGTGGTATGCGCGGCAGCCGCCGAAGAGCACGGGCCGTGAGAAGTATGATGCGGCGTTCGTGACGGCACTGATCGCCGCCTGCCGCGCATCGACCGGCTTCGCTCGCGACGAGGACATCGTTGCCACGGCGACCGCGCTCACCGCCCGCACCATGGCGCTGGGTTACGATCGTTTCGTGCCGGCAGGCGTGTCCGATGTGGTGCTCTCGGGAGGTGGCGCGCGAAACCCGACCCTGATTGCGATGATCAGGTCAGCCCTGCCATTGCGCACGGTGCGTACCTTCGACGAGCTGTTTTTCGATGGAGAGGCAAAGGAAGCGGTCGCCTTCGCCTTCATTGCGCTTCAACATGTGCGTGGCCTTCCGGGCAACGTGCCGGCGGCGACGGGTGCCGCGGGTCCACGTATTCTCGGAACGCGCACGCTGCCATGAACGGCCTACCGGACCTACATGTCGCCGACTCCGCCAGGTCCAGACCGGCGCACGCATGACGATCCACCACCGCCGAACGGCGGGCGCCGCATGAGCGACGCCGCGGCGTTGTGCATTGCGGCCATTCGATGGGACGCAGCGCGCGGCTTTGGCGATGCGCGCCCGCACATCGATGCCGCGCTCAAGCTTGGTGTCGGCGGCTTCACGCTCTACGGTGGCACGGCCGACGCCGTGCGCGCCCTGACACGCGACCTGCAGCAGCGCACCAGAACACCCCTGCTGATCGGGGCCGACATGGAGCGTGGCGCAGGTCAGCAGTTCGATGGGTCCACGGGGCTGCCGCCTGCCGCTGCCATCGCAGCGCTGCGGGATCGTGACGCCGTGCGACGCGCCGCTCGTCACACTGCGCGTGAGGCGCGCACGATGGGCGTGAACTGGAATTACGCACCCGTGGGCGACCTCGATGTCGAGCCCGCGAATCCGGTGGTGAACACCCGCTCCTTCGGCGCGCGGCCCAGCGAGGTGTCCGACTACGTGGCCGAGTGGATCGACGCCTGCCAGAGCGAGGGTGTGCTGGCCTGCGCGAAGCATTTTCCCGGGCATGGCCGCACCACTGACGACTCGCATTTCACGCTGCCCGTCGTCGGCACGCCGCACTCGGTGCTGATGCAGGACGACCTGTTGCCGTTCAAGTCGGCGATCGACGCGGGCGTGGGGTCCATCATGACCGCGCACGTGGCATACACCGCGCTCGATCCGAGCGGTGTGCCCGCCACGTTGTCGCGCGAAATTTTGACATGGGTGCTGCGACAGCGTTGCGAATACGAGAACCTGATCGTCGCCGACTCGATCAACATGGCGGCAGTCACGCAGGGCATTGACGAAGGGGAGGCGGCGGTGCGTGCAATCCTCGCCGGCTGCGATCTGGTGCTGGCGCCAGGCGACCTGCCGAAGACGGTGCATGCGCTGGAGGACGCCGTTGCGACGGGCCGCATCGAGCGCGATCGCCTGCGCCTTTCGCTCCGTCGCCGGCTCAAGTGGGCGCAGTGGGTCTCGCCGCCGAACGATTATCGTCGGCCCTCGGGCACCGATGTGCTCTGGTGCGCGGGACTCGCGGATCGTGTGCTGCAGGTGGTGCGTTCGCTGCCGAAGGGCATACGTGCCCCCGTCGAGCTCTGTTCGTTCGACGGTGACGTGCATGGCGACCTGCGTACGCCGCGTGCGCCGCTGTTGAACATGCTGCGCCAGTTGAGCGTCGACACCCGCGTGGCCGAGCGTGGCGACGGGCCAAGCCGCGGCACGGTCGTCATCACGGCGTTCGGCGAGCCGGTGCAGGGGCGCGGTTCGATGGAAGTCGCGCCGGCGGTGCGCGAGGGCGTGATGCAGCTTTACGCCGATGCGCGCGCCGCGGGTCGCGAGGCGCTCATCATCTGGTTCGGTCACCCGCGGCTCGCCGGCGTGTTCGGCGATGATGTGCCGCTGCTCTGTGCGTGGAGCGGCGATGCCTGCATGCAGGCGGCCGTCGCGCGCTGGCTGGCGAAGCAGCGGGGCTGAGCTGGCGCGTCCGGAGGCTGCTTGCCGCGGCGCGCCGGCGTCGGCCGTTCAGGCGCGTCGCAGTGTGAAGAGCGTCATTTCAGGCCTGACATTCACGCGGACCTGCACGTTGAAGCCCACGCCGCGGCTGATGTAGACGCGACGCCCGTCTCCCACGGCCACCTCGCCCGAGGTGTAGCGACGGTTGCGCACCGGAAGCAGCGGCGGTGGCAGGAAGGGTGAGCGACACTGCCCGCCATGCGTGTGCCCGGAGAGCACCCAGCCATCGTAACCGTTCCACCGTGCGCGGTCGTCCATCCCGTCAGGGTTGTGGTTGAGCACCAGTGAGGGCGTGCCGCGGCGCCAGGTGGCCAGCGCCTGCTCCGGACGCGCGAATGGCGACCAATAGTCCTCGATGCCGGCCACGAACAGCCCGTCGACATCCATCGCCTCGTTGCGCAGCACGCGGATGTCGGCCGCGGCCAGTCGATCCATGACTGCGTTCGCCATTGCCATGTCGCGCCAGCGCACGCCGTAGTCGTGGTTGCCGAGCACCGAGAGCGTGAGCATCCGTCCGCGCGGTACCTGCGGCAGGTGCGCCTCGAGCTTGTCGATCTGGCGGATGTGCTTCAACGTCACCCAGTCGCCCGTGTACATCACGATGTCGGGCGCCAGCGCCGTGCCGGTGCGCCAGACGCGCTCCAAATAGCTGTTCCTGACGGGCCCGATGTGCAGGTCGCTCAGATGCAGCAGACTGCGCCCGTCCAGCGAGTGCGGCAGCTGTGGAATGGCCAGGTCGCGGCGAGAGACCTCGATCCAGAATGGTTCGAGCCAGTGCGCGTAGGTGCCGAATCCCGCGAGTCCGGCGCCCGCGGTGAGCAGAAAATCCCTGCGTTTCATTTGATGTCATCTCGAACTGGCCAGCGGTGCCGGGCGGACAACGCTGCGTCAGCCGGAAGAAAATTTTCCGAACGTCCAGATCGCCCATCCCACCACGACGACGACCGCGAACAGTGTCGTGTAAAAATACGCCTTCGCCGGATTGCGCGGCGGCGCCGTACTTGTGGTGTCGATGCGCGAGACGCTCTGCACGCCGGTCATCGGCGTCGGCGCGCGTGTCACGGAAGGCACCGCACCGCTGCGCATGCGTCCACGCATCCGGTCGAGCGCCGGAGCGCTGCTGTCGGGCAGCGGGTAGGCCTGATGCCTGATCTCGCGCTGCAGTTCGTCATGCTCCGGGAGGCCGTCACCGCCGAACTGCACCACGACCACCGTGATGTTGTCGTGACCGCCTTCGGCATTCGCCGCAGCGATGAGCTGGTCGCACGCGTCGTCCGGATCGAGGCTTGCCGCGAGGATGCGCGCGATGTCGGTCGCACGGAGGTGCGTGGTGAGGCCGTCGCTGCACAGCACCAGCGTGTCGCCACGGGCGAGCGGCTGCTGCGTGAAATCCGGCCGCACGCTGCTGTCCGGACCCAGCGCCTGCAGAATGATGTTCCGGCGCTCACTCACCTCCGCCTGATCGGGCGTCATCTCGCCGGCCTCGATCAGCTGCTGCATCAGCGACTGATCCTTCGTGATCTGCAATGCCACGCCGTCGCGCACGATGTAGGCGCGGCTGTCGCCGACCTGCGCGAGGTAGAGCGAGTTGCCGAGCAGTCCGGCGATGGTGGCGGTCGTGCCCATGCCGGCGTGTTGCGGATGGGCTCCGGCGTAGGCGAAGATCCGGTGGTTCGCGGTGTCGGCGGCGTCCCTGAGGGTCTCGACGAAGGTGTTCGTTTCGCGCGACACACCGTTCATCCACTGTGCGCGGAAGGTATCGAGCACCGCTTCGACGGCCATCTCGCTTGCGATTTCGCCGGCCGCCGCGCCGCCCATGCCGTCGGCGACGACGATGATCACGCCGCGAGCTCCTGCGTCGATCACGCCGTCACGCGCCTCCGCGTCAGCCAAACCGGTGCTCAGGTCCAGGTAGGCGAAGGCGTCCTCGTTGTGATCGCGCGTGATGCCGACGTCCGTCCGACCGGCAAGACGCAACCGCACGCCGGGGCGTGGGATCGGCGTCTCGGACGGCGTTGGGTGGCTCATGACTGGCACAGTCGACGCGTGAAGAGGGTGAACCGGCATGCCCCGCGCGAGCGCGCCCCCTCCGGACGCGACACGCACACAGGCAAGCTAGGACGACGCGCATGAGGCGGTCAAATCGGAGACCACCGGATCCGCTATTCTTGAAGATGCTACGAGCCTTGCTTCGGTCCGGTTTCGCGTTGCACCCGCTGGGTGTCACACTTTCCTTACTGGCAACGACGGCCTGCACCAGCCGTCCTGCCACGGCGCCGCGGCCCGGCCCGGATGCTGCGACGCGACGAATCTGGCCGGCGATCCCGCGCGCCGACGGTCCGCTGACCATCAGGGTCCAGTACCCATCGTCCGGCGCGCTCATCGCCGCGCGCGATTCCACGTTCCTGCTCGGCACCGTGAACGACGGGGGCGCGACGTTGACCGTCAATGGTGCGCCCGTGGTGGTGCATCCGAATGGTGCATTCCTGGCGTGGGTCGCCATGCCACCGCGCGCACGTCCGGTGTTCGAGCTGCTGGCGACTCGTCCAACGGGCGAGCCGCGTCGACTCTCGCTGCCGATCCGCCTGCCCGCCGAGCGAGTGCCGGTGGATGCGTCGCGCGCGCCGTACTTCGACACGACCAGTGTGCAGCCGCGCGCGGGACTCGCCATGCGCGCAGACGAGCCGGTGCGTGTCAGCGTGCGACTGGCCGCCGGCGCCCGCGCCGAGCTGCGTCCCGGCGCCTGTGCCGCCGCCATGCCACCGGCCGTGCAACCCGCGACACCGATCCGGCTGCAGGCCGCCGAGGGAAGCGAGGTTGCCTCGCGTGAGCTGCCGTCGCGACTGCTGAGGTGCGGCGCGACGCTCGCCGTGTTCGGGGTTGGTGACACCGTCGCCGTGACACGCCCCATCGCCGCCATCGCCGACGGCGATTCGCTCGGCCTTGTGCGTGTCGGCGTCGCGTCATCCGATTCCGACGAGGTCGTGATCGCGCGCCCGGTCGCGGGAGGCACGTACAAGTGGTTCATCATTCCCGGTACCGTGTTGCGCGCCACCGGTCGGCAGGGTGATGCCGTGCGCGTGGAGCTCGACGCAGGACTCGACGTCTGGGTCGACGCCGGCGCCGTCACCAATCTTCCGTCGTCGACGAGTGCGCCGCGGCGCGTCGTCAGCAACGTGCGCGTGGTGCCCGGTGACGGGTTCGTGGACCTGGTGATGCCAATGAGCGCACGTCCCGCGTACCGCGTCGAGAGCGAGGGGCGCACGGTCAGGCTCACCCTGCACGGTGTGACCGGCAACACCGACATCGTCTGGTTTCAACGGGCCGATTCGCTCGTGCGCGACCTGCAGTGGACCAACGAGGCGAACGATCGTGCCGTCTACACGCTGCAGCTGGACCGTGAGTTGTTCGGATGGCGCGCGTTCTGGCGTGGCGATGCGTTCGTACTGCGCCTGCGCCGCACACCGCGCGTGGATCCGGCGCGTCCGCTGGCAGGGCTGCGGATAGCCGTCGATCCAGGGCATCCTCCCATCGGCTCCACGGGACCCACGGGCCTGTACGAGGGCGTGGCGACACTGGCGATCGGCGAGCGGGTGCAGCGCCTGCTCGTGGAACGTGGGGCCACGCCGATCATGACACGCACCACGGCCGCGCCGGTGGCGCTTGGTGACCGGCCCATCATGGCGCGTCGGGCCGACGCACACGCCTTCGTGTCGATTCACCTGAATGCCAAGCCCGATGGCGTGAATCCGAACCTGAACAACGGCAGTGGGACGTACTACTTCCAGCCGTCCGGTGCCGGCCTCGCGCGGGCAATCCAGTCGCGGCTGCTGGTCAATCTGGGCTTGCACGACGAGGGTACCTGGTTCGACAACCTTGCCGTGGTCCGCACACCCTGGATGCCGAGCGTGCTGGTGGAAGGCGCGTACGTGATCGTGCCCGAGCAGGAGGCGGCCCTGCGGACGCCGGAGTTTCAGGAAGCGTATGCGCTGGCGATCGTGGAGGGGTTGGAGGCGTGGTTCCGCACCGTCGCTGCCGCGGCGGCGCGGCCGTGAGCGAGGCGCCGGCACGCCGCGGTCCGCCCGCGGTCCATGCCACGGCGTTCGTGCATCCGCGTGCGTCAGTCTGCGGCACCGTGATGCTGGGCGCGGAGGTGAGTGTCTGGGGCGGTGCGGTGCTGCGCGGCGATACCGAGCAGATCACGATCGGCGCGCGCTCCAACGTGCAGGACCTGTGTATCGTGCACGCCGATCCGGGATCGCCGACAGTCATCGGCTCCGGGGTGACCATCGGGCATCGTGCGATCGTGCACGGCTGCACCATCGAGGACGACGTGCTGGTGGGCATGGGCGCGATCCTGCTGAACCGGTGTCGCATCGGGCGCGGCAGCATCGTCGGCGCCGGTGCCTTGGTGGCGGAGGATGTCGAGATCCCGCCGGAGTCGCTGGTGCTGGGCGTGCCGGGCCGGGTGGTCCGCCAGACGACGGCGGAGGAGCGGGCGAAGAGCGCGCGCTCGGGTGAGACCTATCGTCGGTTGGCCGTGGCGCACCGGGACGGCTCCGTGTTGTACCACGCCTAGGTCCTCACCGATGTTTACAGCCCGGGCCGAGTCGGCTGATCGAGCCTGCGCGAGAACCGGTTTGACTGGTCTGACGCCCCTTGCCTGGTCACACGCACGCATGGCCAGCTGATTCGGAAGCGCCGCGGGAGCTGAATCACGTGTTTCGGCGCAACGTCCACGCATGTTGACGGATGTTGACGATGTGGACAGGCAACTGCGCCGCTGGGTGCGAGGGTGGCTTTAGGTTCCTAACCACATGTGCGACAACAGCTTGCATGGCAGCTGCACCTCATGGTGATGCGGCGATCGAGAGCGGCACGGGAGCAGAATTCGCGACCGGAGAGAGGACGGAAACAGTACGAATGTGATCCGGGAACCGCTAAAGCGTTGAGCCGTTGAATGTTTGCAGGGCGCTGGCGCGGACTCACGAGAGGCCGTAGTGTCCTGATCCGCGCTGGTGCTTGTCCGTTTGTCGAGCCACACCGCGCTCCATCGTTTTTCGCCCCGTTTATCCGTGTCGTGCAGGTGCTCGCAGCAAGGCGCGTGATCCACTGCTGCGGGCGACGTCGTGTCCCCGTGTGTGGCACGCTCGACGCGAAGGGGTAGGCAAAGGGTGGGGACGGGTGGCCGAAACCAGGACAGTACGACGGCAGCCAGCGGGATGGCAGCAGAGACGCAGCAGGCAGTATCAACCACCCGTGGGGACAGACATGACGACGGTGCTTTATCCGGAGGACCTGATGTCGCAGATGACGTCGGCTGCTGACAAGGCCGTGCGCAAGCGCGATGGCCGATCCGCCCAGTGGGATCCCGAGCGCATCGTGCGCGCGATCGCGCTGGCGTTCCACGCAGCCCGCAACAAAGGCGTGGACAACCCGCATCGCGACAACCAGGCGACACACTACGGCCTGAGCCTCTCGGATCACGCCGAGGCGATGCGTATCGCCAGCATGGTGACCAACACGGTGGAACTGCGGGCCGCGCGCGGCGTGAAGCCGTCGGTCGAGGAGATCCAGGACATCGTCGAGATGATGATTGCCGGCGCCGGCCACTTCGACGTCGCGAAGGGCTACGTGCTCTACCGCGCGAAGAAGTCGGAGGCGCGGATCGCGAAGCATGGCGTCAGCGGCATCAGCGACTACATCGCGATGTCGAAGTACGCGCGTTACCGCGAGGACCTGGGTCGCCGCGAGCTCTGGCCCGAGGCAGCGAAGCGCGTGTTCGACATGCACCGCGCCCGCTTCGCTGCGTTGCTGGACAAGGAAGTCTTTGGTCTCGACCGCACGCTGGGCGAGATGATCGAGGCGGCCGAGACGGCCGTGCGCGACCGCAAGGCGCTGCCGAGCATGCGCTCGATGCAGTTCGGCGGCGACGCGATCGAGGTGAACAACGCGCGCATGTACAACTGCACCTTCGGACACATCGACAGCGTGCGGAAGTTCAGTCAGGCGCTCTGGCTGCTGCTGAGCGGCACGGGTGTGGGCTTCAGCGTGCAGAAGCACCATGTGTCGCGCCTCGCCCCGTTCCCGCTGCGGGCCAGCGCCGAAGACCTGCCGGTGAAGCACTTCACGATCCCGGACACGATCGAGGGCTGGGCCGATGCGATGCAGGAACTCGTGATGAGTTATCACGAGGGCACATATGTCGAGTTCGACTTCTCCGAGATCCGCGCCAAGGGTGCGGTGCTGCGCACCAGCGGTGGTCGTGCGCCGGGGCACCAGCCGCTGAAGAAGGCAATGGAGAAGATTCGCGCGCTGCTGGATGCGATCCCGGGCCGCAAGATGCGCCCGATCGAGGCCTACGACATCCTGATGTACGCCGCCAGTGCAGTGATCAGCGGTGGCATCCGTCGCTCGGCCACCATCGCGCTGTTCAGCGCCGATGACGAGGAGATGGTCAACGCGAAGACCGGCGAATGGTGGAAGCACAACGCGCAGCGTCAGCACAGCAACAACAGTGCGATGCTGGTGCGCAGCGATGCGACGAAGGCAGAGTTCCTGGCGCTGTTCAACGCGATCCGCCAGTTCGGCGAGCCGGGCTTCTACTTCACGGAGAACGCCGAATACGGCGCGAACCCGTGCGTCGAGATCGGCCTCGCGCCGTCGCTCGTGGTTGACGAGGTGACGCTCGCGAATCTTGCGAAATACGGCCACTCGGAGCCGGTCGCGTTGGGTGACACGATCAGTGGCTGGCAGCACTGCAACCTGACGACCATCAACGGTCGGATGTGCGAGACGCCGGAACATTTCTATGAGTTGTGCGGCGTTGCGGCGACCATCGGCACACTGCAGGCGGCCTACACCGAGATGAGCTATCTCGGCCCGATCACCCGCGTGATCAACGAGCGCGAGTCGCTGCTCGGTGTGAGCATCTGCGGCATCCTCGAGCGCCCCGAAGTGCTGCTGGATCCGGCCGTCCTGCGCAAGGGCGCCGAGACGTGCGTGATGACGAATCGCGCCGTCGCGGAAACCATCGGCATCAGCCCGGCAGCCCGCGTCACCTGCGTCAAGCCGGAAGGCACCGCCAGCCTGCTGCTCGGCACGGCCAGCGGCATTCATCCGCATCATGCCAAGCGTTACTTCCGTCGTGTGCAGGCGGCGCGCACGGAGCCGGTCTACAACTTCTTCAAGTCGTGGAATCCACAGATGACCGAGGTGTACGGCATGAAGGCCGACACGACCGACGTCATCACGTTCCCCATCGAGGCACCCGACGGCGCGATCCTGAAGAAGGACATCGGCGCGTTGCAGTTCCTGGACATGGTGAAGCTCGTGCAGGAGAACTGGGTCGTGCCCGGCACGGCGCACGAGAAGTACAACCCGGGCCTCCGCCACAACGTCAGCAATACCGTCACGGTGCGTGAGGGCGAGTGGGAATCGGTCGCCGATTTCATCTGGGACAACCGTGCGTACTTCACGGGCGTCAGCCTGCTCGCCGCCACCGGCGACAAGGACTACCAGCAGGCGCCGAACGAGGAAGTCACGACCGCGTCGGACATCGCCAAGTGGAATTGCCTCACGTACGAACCGGTCGACTTTTCGTTGATGAGTGAAGCCGCCGACTACACGTCGCTGAAGGAGACCGTTGCCTGTGCCGGTGGGGCCTGCGAGATCGTCTGACGCGGTGAGCTGCACGGAACGAAGGTGATCGCGGGGGCTCCGGATGTCGGGGTCCCCGTGATGCGTCGGGCACCGAGTCTGGCGAGAAGCAGAAGCACATGACGACGTATTGACGACGTGACCTATGCAGCCCGCAGGACTCGGCCGGTGCGCGGTGCGTAGCCGGCTGACGGTGCCATGACGCGTGCGCGTTACCATGCCGGTCACGATGTCGCGCTCGCGAGCACTGCAGAAGTTCATCACACAAGGAATGAGCATGCTCGAGAACCTGCTGCACCAAGTCCTGCTTGCCGTCGTCGTGAGCACGGGGGCGCTGGCGCAGGCCGTCGCGGCCTCGCCGGGCGCACCGCTGTGCCCTGAAGGGCGCGAGCCGCGAGTGGACACCAACGCCGTGACCGTCGTGATCAATGCTGGTTCGGCATGGAATCGCCGCGTCTACTCGGACGACGATCGCCGGCGCATCCTGTTCTATGCCGACGCAATCCGGCAGCGGTTCGTGACGCCCGCGACACTGGGTACGGTGCCGCTGCTGTTCGAGTCAGGTCAGCAGGCCTGGGGTGGCGCGACGTCGATGCACAGCGCCGTGGGCGGCAAGCTGGTGCTCGTCGTGAAGTCGAATGGGCGCCTGCGCGAGGCATTCTGGCAGGTGCTGCCGTTGTCGCGCAGTTTTTCGGCCGCCGTTTACATGGCAGCGATCGCGGCAGACACGCTGCACGATTTCGACGGGATTCCCGGTCCAGAGGGGAGCCGCGGTGATGACACGCTGGTCGTGCAGCTGCGGAGCGTGCCATACGAGCCCGAATCGGGCGAGTTGCCGTTGATGCGTGCATCGCTCATGCGGTACATCGCGGAATCACCAGTGAGACTCCTCAAGCGCGGGCCGCTCTACTATCCCACGAATGCCGGCGAGTCGGGCGTGGGCAACGAGGGGGAGATGCAGGTCATCATCGGCAGCGACGGCAAGGCCGTGATGGCCGCGTCGCAGATCACACGCCTCGATTGGCGCGACTTCGTGAACAGCATGCGCGGGGCGATCTCGAAATCGATCTACCAGCCGGCAATGAGCAACGGGTGCGCGGTGCCGGCGGTCAGCATCGAGCGATTCACGTTCACCGTCGACAAGAAGTGAACAGCCGCTGCCACGCCTGGTTTGCCACCGGCTCTGCGTCGGCTCTGCGAGCGGCCGAGCGGGTGAGTGCTGCGCCGATCATGTCGCTGACGCGCTGACGGGGCGGTCCGATGGGCCGAGGCGTCAGCGCTCGCGGCTTGCGCGCCGTAGCACAGGCATCGTTCTTCTGCACGACGCGCGGCACGGTGTCGCGCCACGGACACAGTCCCACCCCAAGGAGACCCGCGTGACGTTCACGCTCCTGCGACCCGGCGCCCTGCGCGCCGGAGCGCTCGTCCTGATCGGCCTGCTCCCGCTCGCGGGATACGCACAGGCCCGCCCCGCAGCGACTCCCGTGCGGCGCGTAATACCGCCGGCGCCCACGTCGCCGCTGACCTTTGATTCCACGGTCTTCAGCGCGCTCCGCTGGCGCGAAATGGGCCCTGCGCGCGGCGGTCGCTCCGTTGCCGTGGCCGGCTCGGTGCAGCGCCCGAACGAGTACTGGATGGGCACCACCGGCGGTGGTGTCTTCAAGTCCATCGACGGAGGCCAGAACTGGGCTGCGTCCAGCGACAACTACTTTGGCGGCACCATCGGCGCCGTGACCGTGGACCCGCAGAATGCGGACATCGTCTGGGTCGGCGGCGGCGAGACCGACATTCGAGGCAACACCGCGGGCGGCGACGGGCTGTGGAAGACGCTGGACGCCGGCAAGACCTGGTCGCTGCTCGGCTTCAAGGACGAACACATTGCCGCGATCCGCATTCATCCGAAGAAGAAGGATGTCGCATGGCTGGCGGTGTTCGGCAACCCGTTCAAGGCCGGCAGCACGCGCGGCATCTTCAAGACGACGGACGGCGGCAAGAGCTTCGCGAAGGTGCTGTATGTGAATGACTCCACCGGCGCCATCGACATCCAGCTCGACCCGTCGAATCCGGACATCATGTACGCCGCCACCTGGCAGGCGTACCGCACGTCGTGGTCGCTGTCGTCGGGCGGCCCGGGCAGCGGCATCCACAAGTCCGTGGATGGCGGCCAAACCTGGACGAACCTGTCGAAGACGGCGCAGGGGCTTCCGGCCGGCGCCATCGGCAAGATCGGCCTCGCAATCTCGCCGGCGAAGACGAGCCGCGTGTGGGCCGTGATCGAGGCGGATTCGGGCGGTGTATACCGATCCGATGATGCCGGCGCGACGTGGACGTACATCAATCGCGATCGCAAGCTGCGCCAGCGCGCCTGGTACTATTCCAACATCGTGGCCGATCCAAAGGACACGAACATGGTTTATGCGTTGAACGTCGGCTTTTATCGCTCACGCGACGGCGGCAAGACGTTTCCGCAGGCGATCACCGTGCCGCATGGCGACAACCACGAACTCTGGATTGCACCGGACAACCCGGATCGCATGATCGAGGCGAACGACGGCGGTGCCACGGTCAGCACGAACGCGGGTCGCAACTGGACCGACGTTGATTTTCCCACGGCGCAGTTCTACCACGTGGACACGAGCAACGAGTACCCGTACAGCATCTGCGGCGCGCAGCAGGACAACAGCACACTCTGCGGGCCAAGCCGTGCGGAAGGTCGCGTGAGTCTCTCGGACTGGAAGGACGCCGGGGGCGGTGAGTCGGGTTACGTCACGCCGCATCCGACGAAGCCGTGGATCGTGTTCGCCGGCAGCTACGGCGGCCTGCTGACGCGCAAGGACATGCGCACGGGTTTCACGCGGAACGTCACGGTGTATCCCGTGAATCCGATGGGTCAATCGTCGAAGGACATCGCCGTCCGCTTCCAGTGGACGTTCCCGATCGTCTTCTCGCGCCATAATCCGAACGTGGTGTACGCGGCCGGTTCCAAGCTCTTCCGCTCGACCAACGAGGGTGAGAGCTGGAGTGAAGTGTCGCCGGAACTCGCACGTCGCGACCCGAAGACGATGGACGCTTCGGGTGGCCCGATCACGAAGGACCAGACGGGTGTCGAGACCTACGCGCTCATCTTCGCCTTCGACGAGTCGCCGGTGCAGCAGGGCGTGCTCTGGGTGGGCACGGACGATGGCCTGGTGCACATCTCGAAGAACAACGGCACGACGTGGGAGAACGTGACGCCGCCGGGCGTCGGTGACTTCACGCGCATCTCGATCATCGAGCCGTCGAACTATGCGGCGGGCACGGCTTACATCGCTGCAAATCGCTATCAACTCGGTGACAAGCGCCCGCTGATCTACAAGACGACCGACTTCGGCAAGAGCTGGACGACGATCGTCAACGGCATCAACGATGAGCACTTCGTCCGCGTCATTCGCGAGGATCCCGTCCGTCGCGGCCTGCTGTTTGCCGGTACCGAGCGTGGCGTCTACGTCTCGTTCGACGACGGCATGAACTGGGGCTCGCTGCGTCGCAACCTGCCGCAGGTACCGGTGCATGACCTGAAGATCAAGGACGCCGACCTGATCGTCGCCACGCATGGCCGCTCGTTCTGGGTCATGGACAACATTGCGTCGCTGCGGCAGGTGTCGCTGCCGGTCATCGCGTCAAGCGCGCACCTGTTCAAGCCCGATGATACCTGGCGCACGGACTGGGGCGGCGGGTTCTTTGCCCAGATGGCGGAAGCCTCCGGCATGGGTGGCGCCCTCGGTGCCAATCCTCCCGGTGGCGCACGATTCCAGTACTGGCTCAAGACGCCGGGCCAGACGGTGAAGTTCGAGTTCCTGGATGCGGCCGGCAAGATCATCACCGGATTCACCAGCGACCAGGATCCGGATGCGGCGGCCGATTCGGTGCGCCAGGCGGGCGTGAAGGCTGCAACGCTGGACTCCATGGTCACCACGACCGGCCTGTCGCGCGATTCGGCCACGAAGCTGATGGCCGCACGCGCCGCAACGCCGGGTGCCGTGGACTTCGACGAGCTGTTCTCGCGCACGCCGCGTCCGGCACGTGTGCCGAACAAGTCGGGCATCAACACATTCGGCTGGAACATGCGCTACCCGGATGCCGCACGTTTCGACGGACTGATCATGTGGTCCGCGACGACGACGGGTCCGATCGCACCTCCAGGCACGTACAGTGTGCGCATGACGGCCGGCCCGGTCGTGCAGACCTACCCGTTCCGGCTGAAGAAGGACCCGCGCAGCGATGCGTCGGATGCGGACCTGCAGTCGCAGTTCAAGATGCTGCTCGCCATCCGCGACAAGACCACCGAGGCGAACATGGCCGTGCGCACGGTGCGCAACATGCGCTGGCAGGTGGCCGACCGGGCGCCAAAGCTCACCGGCCAGCCGTCGATCGAGTTCCAGTCGCTCGCGAACGACATGATGGGTGAACTGTCGACCGCCGAGCAGGAGGTCTATCAGGTGAAGAACCAGAGCTCGCAGGATCCGCTCAACTACCCGATCAAGCTGAACAACCAGATTGCGGCGTTGGCCGGCACGGTGGGCGAAGGCGAGTACCGTCCCACATTGCAGGCGCAGCAGGCGTTCACGATGCTTGGCGGCAAGCTCGGTGTGCAGCTTGGTGCCATCAGGAAGTCGCTGGATGCGCGCCTGCCGCGCATGAACGCGATCCTGAAATCGGCAGGTCTCTCCGAGCTTGCGCCGAGTACGGAAGAGATCAAGCCGAACCGTCCAAAGATCGCGATGTAACGTGACAACAGCGAACGAGGCCCTGCAGTCATGCGCGTGTCGCATGCACTGCAGGGCCTTGTTTGTTTTTCACGCGCGCCTTGTGAACTGATGAACTACCGAGCCGCAGGGCGCGGTGAATCGTTACTTCTTTTGCGCCGCGTTCTGCTGCGCGAACAGCGCCGCGTAGTGCGGATAGCCTTCCGACTCCAGCTTGTCGGCGGGAATGAACCGCATCGATGCGGAATTCATGCAATACCGCAATCCCGTCGGCTTCGGACCATCTTCGAAGAGATGCCCGAGGTGCGAGTCAGCGCCCTTGCTGCGCACCTCCGTGCGTGTCATGAAAAACTGTCGATCACTTTTCGTCCGGATGTTCGACGACTCGAGCGGTCGCGTGAAACTCGGCCAGCCGGTGCCGGAGTCGAACTTGTCGAGGGAGCTGAACAGCGCCTCACCAGAGACGACATCCACGTAAATGCCAGCGTCGTGGTTGTCCCAGTACGCGTTGCGGAAGGCTCGCTCGGTGCCCTCATGCTGGGTCACCTGATACTGCTCTGCGGTCAGCCGGGCGCGGAGCTCGGCATCGGTTGGCTTCACGAAAGGTCGGGTGGAGGTCACGGATGGTCTCCTGGCACTCGACGCGACGCGCGACTGCGCACCAGCGGCGAACGGAAGAACGGCAGCGAAGGCCAGCAGCGCGAACAGGCGGCGGTCGGCCGACGACGTGGACGTACGTAAAATCTGCATGCGAGATGTAGGCCGCACCGGGGGGCTTCGTTCCCGCTGTGCGATGCCGGTGATCGCGCAGAGCCGGACGCCTACCGTCGCGGCGTGCTTGGGCAGGCGAGCGTGTCGCCCAGCCGACACGCCTTGGCGATGAGTGCGCTGGCCTTTGCCGAGTCGCGTGGCGTGCCGTAACCCTGCCGGTAGACCGCGCCCAGATTCCAGCAGGCCACGGCCACATTGCCGTCACAGCCCTGCGCGAAGAGCCGCGACGCCAGTATCGGGTCGCGAGGTACGCCGCGGCCGTCGGCCACCATGCTGCCAAGGTTCACGCAGGCGGCCAGCACTCCATCCTGACAGGCGCGCGTGAAGAGGGCGGCGGCACGCCGCGGCGCTGCCGGCGCACCGCGGCCCGTCTCGAGGTTGATCGCGAGTCCCGTGCAGGCGACGGCGACGTTCCGCCTGCAGGCACGGTCGAGGATCGAGGTGGATCGCGCGGCGTCACTGCCTGTCTGCGTGGTCGTGTCGCCCGTCAGCGCGACGTTCAGGCAGCCGCGCTGATCGCCGGCGCGGCACCCGAGGTCGTAGTATCTCGCGGCCTCCGTGAGGTCGGGCGCCACGCCGAGCCCCATCTGCTGCATGTAGCCCCGCGATGTGCACGATCGACCGTCGCCGGCCGTACAGCCGGTGCCGAACAGCGCGAAGGCGCGAGCCGTGTCGCGCGTCACGCCCTTGCCCTCGCGCAGGATCCATGCGGCCCGGCCACAGGCACGCGCGGTACCGCTGCGGCAGCCGAGGTCCAGGTACTCGATTGCGCGGTTGGCGTTGGCGGTCATGCCGCGGCCGGACAGCAGTCGGTCGGCGAGCGCCGTGCACGCCGTACCGTCGTGGAGCGCGCAGGCGCGCAGCAGCGCCGCAGTGTCCAGTGGCACAGCCTTCGCGCGAGCCTTCGCGGGTGCGACCGCAGAGCCGGCGCGAGTTCGCGTCTGCGCCGCCAGCATACCACCGCTGCCGGCGAACGTCATCACCAGCAGGATCACGGCGATCCTAACTTCGCGAACGCGAGATGTGACCATGACAACGACCTGCGCAAGGGATGCAGGGCACGGAACCGCCCGCGCCGCCACGCAGAAGCTATCGCTCACGTCGTCAACGTGCAGCGCACCCGCGCGTGCCGTCAGCCGTCTCGCATTCGCACGCACGGAGTGCGGCCAGTGCATGTGCACTGACCAGGCCGACGTCAGAACGCGAGCATGCGCGTGAGTTTCACCGCGATGGATCGCTCGTTCTGCGCCCATGATTCGCTGTCCCGGCGATCCGTGTAGACCACGAACAGATCGCTGAGCGGCGCCCAGCGCCAATTGAATCGTGCGTTCGTGCTGAACGAGTTGGTCTGCGTGTTGTACTGCACGAAGGCGCTGCCAAGGACCGTCGTGGACCAGGCATAGCGCGCACGCAGACCGGCGAGGTTCGCAACGAAGTCACCGCTCGCCAGCGAGATGTCGTTGCGCTGGTAGCTGGTCTCGACGCCAAGTGACGGCGAGACGCGCCAGGTCACGCCACCGCCAATGCTGCGACGCGTGCCGCTGTAGAAATCACCGATGGTCGCGTTGGCGGTGCCCAGGAACCGGCTGCTCGGCGCCATGCTGTACTTGATGACGCCCTCGCGCCAGGTGTACGCGCCGGGCGCGACGGTGCGGCCCGGCACGAGCGTGAAGGTGCGCTCGATGCGGTCGAACTGGTCGCTCACGTGCATCGAGAGCAGCGCCTCCGACTTGAGCGCCACATCCATGCCGCCCGTGATGGTGCGCGTGTCGAGCTGCGACCGGAGGTCGGTGATGTAGTCCACGAGCACGTACGGGTTCAGCTCGGCCACACGCGGGATCAGTGGACGGGGATGCGCGCCGATGGTGCCGTAGAACTGCTGGAAGTCGCGACGCCGCACGAAACCCATGCCCGGTGCAAACCCATCGGAGACACGCTTCCAGAGCAGCGAGTTGTCCCAGCGCCTGCCACGATAGGCCACCTGCGTGCGCATCGCCGTGCCGTCGGCCGTGCTGCCCGGCGCGTCGCTGCGCGCGGCGTACGCATTGATGATCGTGTTGCCACGAATCCTGATGTTCGCATCCATGCCGACGCTGCGATTCCAGCTGGTGCTGTCCGTGGCCGCACGGTTCTGGAGCAGCATGCCGACGTCCGACTTGCCGAAGATGTTCCGACGCGCGCGCAGCACCGCGAAGTTCTCGGCTGGCGTGGAGAAGGCGCGCTGCGTCTGCATGTCCAGCGCGCCGACATCCCACTGACCCATGCGTCCCGTGAGGCGTGCGCCACCGACGATCGGAATGGGACGTCCGTCAGGTGTGAGGCCGATCTGTCGCGAGTTGAAGAAGGTGAAGTCGCTCGGGCTCGCGCCCATGCGGTAGTTGCGTTCCGTGACGTCGCCGAACTGGAATGCGCCGGAATTCTCGATGAAGAACTCGCGTCGTTCCGGAAACAACAGCGAGAACCGGGTGAGGTTGACCTGTTCCTGGTCCACCTCGACCTGCGAAAAGTCGGTGTTGTACGTCGCGTCGAGCGTGAGCGACGGCGTGACGCCGTACTTCAGGTCCACGCCCACGTCGCCATTCGATCCCCGCTGCGCGGCCGGCACCTGCGCTCCAGTCGACCTGTTCGCCACGACGTACGGCTTGAGCTGCAGGTTGCGGCCAGGACGCAGGCTGTCGAGGCCAGTCAGCGTGCCTGCTTTCGACATGCGGTGCAGGCGATACTGCCGCTCCAGTGGCGCCCAGTACGACGTCTCGCTGGTGCGGCGCACGCGGCGAATGAAGTTCATGCCCCACTCCTGCGGCAAATGCGTCGCGTCGAACCGCAGCGTGCGCAGTGGAATCGTCATCTCCACCGTCCACGACGAGTCGTTGACCATCGTGCGGACCTTCGACACGCCTTCCCAGGCATCCACGATCGTGCGCGAGTCGTTGTACGTCTGCTCGTCTCGCACGGCGCCTGCCGGATTCACGAGGAACAGGAAGCTGTTGCGCCGATCCTTGAAGGTGTCGAGCACGACGCCGAACAGGTCACTCGCGCTGGAGACGAAGTCGCGCTCCTTGCCCGCGGTGATCGCCTTCTTCGGCTCCGGATCGTACAGCGTCGCGCCGATGTAGAGGTGGTCGGCGTCGTACAGCACGTGCACGACGGTCGGGAAGGTGGCGGGATAACCCGTCTTCGGCAGCTGCTGGATGAAGTTGCCGATGACCGGCGCCAGCGCCCATTCCGCCTCGTCCAGGCGTCCGTCGATCGTCGGCGGGCGGGTCGTGCGAAACGCATGGCTCGTCGGCCGCGGTGCGAGTTCGACGTCGATTGGCCGGATCGAGTCGGCGCCGGCCTGTGTCCGGGAAGTGGCGCGACCCGGCTGCGGTACAGGCTGCGCGCCTACGACGACGGCGGCGAGGGGTGAGGTGCCAAGCAGGATCAGGCGGCAGGCGAGCGCACGGAAGCGATGAATGGTCACGCGATGCATACGCCGTCCCGCACCCGTGTGCTGGCAACAGGCGCGCCTTGTGTCGGCCGGACCGGATGCCCGCGTTACCATCACGCGCTTACTGCGTCCATGGGACACAACTGCAAGGAGTGGCATGTCCTATCCGGTGCGTCGCGCGTTCACCATGATCGAATTGCTGATCGTCGTCATGATGCTTGGCATCCTCAGTGCCGTGGCATATCCACGACTTGCGGACTCGATCGCCGGAAATGCCGTACAGGCGGCGTCGACTGTCGCCGCCGCAGATGTGGAGGCTGCGTTCTCGATGGCCGCTCGCACGCGACGACCACTCGTCTACAGCTGCAGCGCCATTTTGCGCAGCTGTCGCGCTACGGATCAGGCAACCGGCATCCTCCGGTCGGAACGACTCTTCGGTCGGACCTCTGGCTTCGAGGTCGCGTCTCTCGCCTGGAATCCGGTCAACACCGGTCAGCCGGTCGTCATCGGCGCTGCCGGCATTGCCACGCAGGGCTTCTCGATCACGCTGTCCCACGGCAGGTCGACCAAGCGTGTGGTCGTGCTTCGCTCTGGCCTCACCCTGATAAACTAATGTCAAACCGAAAAGGTCTTTCTCTCGTGGAAGTGCTGGTCGCGATGTCCGTCTTCGGCGGGGCCGCCGTCGGCATCTGCAAGTTGGCCATCACGGGCAGCGTACGCGGAAGCATGGCAGTCGGTTCGACGCAGCAGACCGCCATGCTGATCTCCGAATACACGCGTGCGGCGAGCGTGCCGGCAGCCGCGACGATTGCCGGCGTGACGTGCGACACCGTGGCGGTCATGCCGTGGCGCTTCGAGCGGTGCACCCGGGTCACGAACATCAGCAGCCGCGAGCAGCGCCTGGCCATCATCGTGCAGCCCGTCGGTGCGCCGGCACAGGTCGTGATGGTCAACGGTGTCAGCGAGACAATTGCAGCAAGCGCGTCCAGCGCGCCGTTTCGTGCCGAGAGCCTGACCGTGGTCCGCGCTGCCAACGTGGGCGCGTTGAACCTGTCGACTCCGTGAAGTCGCCGAGGCTGCTGCCCGCCTCATTGGCACGCCGCCGCGGCTTCACGATCGCGGAACTGCTGGTCACAATGGTCATCACCGCCGTGCTCGGCATGGCACTGGTGCGCACCATGGTCAGCAGCAATCGCTACATCAACAGGCTCGAGAATGGACGAGAAGCGCGTGGCACCGCACGTGCTGCCGTCAACATGGCTGCGTTGGAGTTGCGCATGGTGTCGGCCAGCACCGGCGTGGAAGCCGCGTCGGCCACGAGCCTCACCCTGCGGGTACCGTTCCGCCTCGGTCTGGAGTGCTCGGCAACCGTGGGCGCGTCGGGCGTCCTGGTGGCCGCATTCCTGCCAGCCGATACGAGCATTGCCTCCGTCTCGATGGGATACAACGGATTTGGTTACCTCCAGTCCACTGGTGCATACGCCTTCGTCAGCAGCGTCGCCGTGCCCACGATCGGCGCGATCAGCGCCTGCACTGGCGCACCGGCAAGCATGACGCTGGCGCCAGGCTCCGTTGTGCTCACCATGATCGGCGCCGCGATCCCCGTCGCCATCGATCCGGCGACCCCCGTCGTCATCTGGCGACGCGTGCGTTACGAGTTCGCTCCATCGATGCTGCTGCCCGGACGCACCGCGCTCTGGCGTCGGCAGCTCGACAATGCCGGCACCATCACATCGTCGGAGGAACTGGCGGCTCCGCTGCTGCCAACCTCACGGTTCGGCTTCTTCATCAACAACCAGCGTACGTCGTCGGATACCGTACCCACTGCGCTCGCCAACCTGCGCGGCATCGAGCTGCGGCTGGTCGGCGAGAGCGCGCGCACGGCCCGCGGCACCACACGTGCTGAGCAGGCGAGCCTCGTCAGCGCCATCTTCTTCCTCAACCGGCCTGATTGAGCACCGACATGAAGCCCTCTCCTGACGAAGCGCCTCGCGCCCGCCTTCAACCACGCCGCGGCATGGCGATGGTGCTCGTGCTGATCCTCATCGTCGTCCTGTCGCTCGGCACGATGGCTGTGTTCGTCCGGTCGAGCAGCGAGCTTTCGACGATGTCGAATCTGCGTGCGCAAGCCGACGCATACACCGTCGCGCATGCCGGCATCGAGCGCTACCTCATCGTCACCACGACCACGCCAGCGACGCTTCCGAACACCAGCACCTACACGTTCGCGAACGGGACTGCCGTAGTGACGCTGGACCGCGTGCGTGTCGCCGTCGCCGGAGAATCGGAGATGTTCGTCCTCCGGGCCGTCGGCACCGTCACGAACCGACGTACGAATGCGACGGTCCCAGCCGCATCGCGCACCCTGACCCAGATCGTGCAGCGCCAGAGCACGAGCCTTGATGTCGATGCAGCGTTCGTGGCATTGAGCGGCGTGGGCAAAAACGGCGCCTCAGGCCAGGTGTCGGGAATCGACCAGTGCTCCGCCGCGATGCCGGCGCTCCCGGGACTTGCCGTGCCGACCGGTGAATACACGAGCACGGGAGCGAACAACAATTTCATCGACGGTTCGCCGGACAATGCGCCGATGTACCTCGGGCTGCCGACGCCGGGAATCGCGTTGGGGCCGGCGAACACGCAGGTGCGTATCCCGTGGGAGAGCATTCTCGAGGGCTCGTCGCTGCAGCCGGACTTCACACTCAACCGGAGTACCCTGCCCAACACCGGCGCATTGCCAGTCAACTACGGCAATTGGCCTGTCGTCCGTGTGACGGGTGACCTCAGAGCTCCTGACAACAACATCGATGGACAGGGCATTCTGATCGTGACGGGCGATGCCGATTTTGCTAACATCGCGTGGAAGGGCATCGTGCTCGTCGGGGGCGAGGCCATAATCAACGCATCCAACGAGATCTATGGATCAGTGATCGCTGGCCTGAACATGAAGATCCCGACACTGAGCCGCTTTCCGTACTTGCCGCAGACGTATCCAGGCCGCGCCTCGGTGGCCAACGGCGCGGTAAAAATTCAGTACAACTCGTGCCACGTCGCCAGCGCGCTCAATCGCTACAGTGGCTGGTTGCGGGTGGCTAACACCTGGACCGACAACTGGCCGACGCCCTGAGCCCGCGCGGATCCGACGACTGAACTGGCGCGGGATCGCAGTGCGCCGTCGCGCCCGTTCGCCACACGCCGCCAACCGAATGCGCCATCTTTCGGCATGCCGCCCCGACCCTCCCGCCGCTCGTCCCAGCCTGCGCGACCGCGCGCGGGCAGTGCTCCTGTCGTCCATGGTTTCGTGCCGCTCTCGCGGGCGTTGTCAAAACTCGGGATCTGCTCGCGCTCGGAGGGCGAGCAGGCGGTGCGCGAGGGTCGTGTGCGCGTGAACGGACGCCGCGTGACCGACGGCACGCGCCGTGTGGTACCGGAGAACGACGTGATCACGATCGATGGTGCGAGCGCCGTGGCGCAGCTTCGCCGCTACCTGATGCTGAACAAGCCGCGCGGGCAGGTGACCACGCGCAGCGATCCGCAGGGCCGGCCCACGGTCTATGACAGTTTGACTGACCCGACCCTGCCGTTCCTCGGTCCGGTGGGTCGGCTGGATCAGGCGAGCGAGGGGCTGCTGCTGTTCTCGAACGACACGCAGTGGGCGAACACGATCACCGACCCGTCATCGCACGTGACGAAGACCTATCACGTGCAGGTGGACTGTGTGCCGGAAGGTGCGATGCTGTCGGCGCTGCGTGCTGGCGTGCAGGCCACGGATGGCGAGCACCTCGCGGCGGCCCGTGTGGACGTGCTGCGCACTGGTGAGCGCAACGCGTGGCTCTCGATTGCGCTGGACGAAGGAAAGAATCGCCAGATCCGTCGCATGCTGGAGGCGCTCGATGTGAGCGTGCTGCGGCTGGTGCGCGTGGCGATCGGCAATCTGCAGCTGGGCGAACTGGCCAAGGGCGCATGGCGCGACCTGCAATCGGCCGAAATCGAGGCGCTGCGCACGCCGACGGGGCCGCGCCGCCGGCGCTGATACTGCCTGCACGGGCGCTTCCGTGTAGGATTGGCGCATGCAAGAGCCAGCGCCGCTGATCGACATCGCGCACGTCATCCAGCAGGCGGTCGCCCCGGTCTTTCTGTTGTCCGGCGTCGCGGCGATGCTGAACGTGATGACCAGTCGACTGGCCCGCGTGATCGATCGCGCACGACAGTTCGAGCTCGATTACCACGAGCTGCCGGTCGGTACTGAGCGACATGTGATGCGCGGACGGCTGGCCGCACTCGCGCGTCGCGCACGGCTGATCAACATCGCGATCACGCTGTGCACGGTCTGCGCACTGCTCGTCTGCCTCGTGATCGTGACACTCTTCCTGTCGGCGCTGCTGTCGATGAATTCGCCGCGGTTGATCGCGGCGCTGTTCGTGATCGCGATGCTGGCGCTGGTGGGCGGGCTGGTGGGATTCCTGCAGGAGATTTTCGTGGCTACGGCCAGCGTGCGGATCGATCCGCCGCAGGATCGCGTCATCGCGGATCTGTCCGAGATTCGTGGCGATGATTGATCTCGCCGAGGCGGCGGCGGCCATCGCCACGCTGGTCAACGTGTGGCTGCTGGTGCGCAACAACATCTGGACCTGGGCGTGGGGCGTGGCGTCGGTGCTGCTGTACGGCATCGTGTTCTGGCGGGCACGACTCTGGTCCAGCGCCGGCCTGCAGCTGCTGTACTACCTGCCGATGCAGGCGTACGGCTGGTGGATGTGGATGCGCGCCGGCCCGACGCATCATGACGACCTGCCCATCACGCGCCTCACCACGCGTGCACGACTGCTCTGGATCGCCGCGACGCTGCCCATGGCCTTACTGCTGGGCAAGCTGATGTCGTTCACTGGCGCCGAGCAGTCGATGGTCGATGCGCTGGTCACCGCAGTCAGTGTGTCGGGGCAATACCTGCAGACGCACAAGAAGATCGAGCACTGGTACTGCTGGGCAGGCGTGAATGCCATCTACGGGCTCTGGATACTGCCGCGTCAGAATCTCTGGCTCTCGGCGCTGCTCTACCTCATCCTGCTGGGGTTCTCGGTGCAGGGCTGGCGCGCGTGGCGGCGCGCAGAGCAGGTGAGACCCTCGTCGATTCCGCTGTCTGCTGCTGTTCCACCGCACACCATTGAACTGCCATGAAGACGCAACACGCCATCACCGTCTGCTTCACTGCATTGCTGGCCTGCACACCGCCGCTGCTGCACGCACAGGCCGGCCAGCGCTCGCCGCCCGTCGACAGCCTGCTCTCGCTGCGCAGCGTGGGCAGCGCGCGCATCTCGCCTGACGCGCACCGCGTCGCCTACCTCGTCACGAACACCGATTGGCAGCAGGACGCGTTCGTGTCGCAGCTGTGGGTGCATGACCTGCGCACCGCCGCGGCCACACAGCTCACACGTCACGAGTCAGGCGTGTCGCAGGTGGAGTGGTCGCCCGATGGCAGCTGGCTGTCGTTCATCAGCATGCGCGTGGAGCAGAAGCCGCAGCTGTACGCCATCGCGCTGGCCGGTGGCGAACCGGTGCGGCTCACGAATGCCGCCGGCGGCGTGAGCAGCTATGAATGGCGTGCCGACGGTGGTGCAATCGCCTTCACCTCGAGCCCTGCCGTCGCGATGCGGAAGTCGCGTGACACGACGCTCGGCGGCTTCGAGGTGGTGCGACGCGACTTCTCCATGCAGCAGCTTTACACGATCGATGTGGCCGCTGCGTTGGGTGCACCGCAGGCCGGCACGCTGCGCACACCCGCCAATGCGATGTACAGCGTGAGCGGATTCGAGTGGTCGCCCGACGGCGCGCGCATCGCGTTCAGCGCCGCGACGCTACCGGATGCGCCCTCGGCGAATACGGCGGACATCTACATCCTCGGTCTCGCGGGCAACGATGTGCGGCGTATCGTCGCGCAGCCCGGTGCCGATGGCGATCCGCACTGGTCGCCCGATGGCCGGCAGCTGGTGTTCAGCAGCGCGATGGGCGAGGTCCGGGGGAACTACTTCCGCAACACGCGACTCGCGGTCGTGGATGCGGCCGGGGGTGCCGTGCGCTCCATCACATCGCAGTTCGACGAGCAGCCGGCGTTCGTGGGCTGGGGACCTGCCGGCGTGTATTTCGCCGGATCACAGAAGACAGCCTCGCACCTCTTCGTCGCGGATCCGGTGACAGGCAAGGTGTCGCGCGTGACAGGACCCGAGGCCGCGATGATCAGCGGCATCACGCTCGATCGCACCATGGCAACTGCGGCCTTCGTGATCGCGTCGCCGGACGCGCTGCCGGAAGTCGCGGTGTCACCGCTGGACCAGTTTGCGCCACGCCTGGTCACGACCATGAGCACGCAGGTGCGCGACTGGCGCCTGGGCTCGCGCGAGGTCGTGAAATGGAAGAGTCGCGACGGACAGGAGATCGAGGGCATTCTGATCAAGCCGCGCGATTTCGACCCGTCGCGGAAGTACCCGCTGCTCTGCGTGATCCACGGCGGGCCCACCGGCATCGACCGGCCGGTGCTGCCGGATGCGCGCTACTACCCGGTTGACGAGTGGGTGAATCGCGGGGCGGTGGTGCTGAAGGTCAATTACCGCGGCAGCGCCGGCTATGGTGAAGCATTCCGCGCACTGAATTATCGCAATCTCGGCGTCGGCGATGCATGGGACGTGGTGTCCGGCGTCGATGCGCTGATCGCGAAGGGCTTCGTCGATCCGGCAAAGGTCGCATCGATGGGCTGGAGTCAGGGCGGCTACATCTCCGCGTTCCTCACCACCAGCAGCACGCGTTTCGCCGCGACGTCGGTAGGCGCCGGCATCTCCGACTGGCGCACCTACTACTACAACACCGACATCACGCCGTTCACGGTGCAATATCTCGGCGCCGACCCGGTTGCCGATCCCGCGATCTACGCGAAGACATCACCCATCGACTACGTGCGCACCGCGAAGACGCCGACGCTGATCCAGCACGGCGAGCTCGATCGCCGCGTGCCGATCGCGAATGGCTACCAGCTGCGACAGGCGCTGGAAGATCGTGGCGTGCCGGTGGAGATGATCGTGTACAAGGGTTACGGGCACGGCATCACGAAGCCGAAGTCGCAGCGTGCCGTGATGCAGCACAACCTGGCCTGGTTCAACCATTACATCTTTGGCGATCCGCTGCCGGACTTCACTCGCGTGGGAGCGCCTGTCAATCAGGACTGACGTCGTCAGCTGATCAGCGTCTGGACTGGACGGGAACGCACGCGCCGAGACGCGCAACGCGAGCCGGTGGCGCATGAAAGCAGACGCGTGAATGCCAACCGAACGTGGTTCAGGCGCTGGCGCTGCGGATCAGTTCTTGTGGCGGTAGACGATGCGGCCGCGCGTCAGGTCGTACGGCGAGACTTCAAGCGTCACGCGATCACCCGCGAGGACGCGGATACGGAAACGACGCAGGTTGCCACCGATTGTGGCGAGCACCGTGTGCCCGTTGTCGAGTGCGACGCGGAACATCGCGCTCGGCAGGACTTCGCTCACGGTTCCTTCGAGTTGCAGTGCTTCTTCCTTGGCCATACACCCTGTCATGCGGGACACGAAGAGGCGGACACCCGAGGAGGGGCACCGCTTGGAATGCTGAAAACCTAACCGGTCCGTCGGCGCCGTGCGGCTGGCACACGATGAAGGGCCGGCTCGCATGGCGAGTCGGCCCTTCATGTGACGACCCCCGTGGAGGACGGCAGCGACGCCTGATGCTAGGCCTTGGTCACGTTTTCTGCTGCCGGGCCCTTTGCGCCCTCGACGATGTCGAACTCGACCTGCTCGCCCTCGGCAAGGGTCTTGAAGCCCTTCATCTGGATCGCAGAGTGGTGCACGAAGCAATCCTTTCCGCCTGAGGCCGGGGTGATGAATCCAAAACCCTTGGCGTCATTGAACCACTTCACGGTGCCGGTCGTACGCATTGCTGCAAGCTCCTGTGGATTGATCGCGTCAGCCCCCCGGTAATCCGGTACTGGCCGACAACGTGACTCGTGGACAACTCTGCTCCCACGATGAGCGCCAGAGGCGATGACGGGTCCCCGATGGAGGAGTCGGAATCCGTCATCGAACCAGCCCGCGTCGACGAGACGCGGAGGATAGCGCCATAACCGTATAGTCGAGTCCACACGGCGTCAATGGCACGATTATGGACACCAATCCGGGTAGAACCAGCCCTTTGTGTCAGGCCGACGTGACGCACTCGCCACCCGGCGCGTCTCGCGGGACATGGTGCCAACACGACTTCATCTCAGAACCGCCGGCGCGATACTGCTCGGCTGGAGAACCTGGGTCGAGCTCCGCGCGACTGACGGATCGTCGCTGATTCACCTCGTGAACCTGCCCATTCACGAGGCGGGGCATCTGATGTTCGCGCTGTTCGGCGACACGATGCGCATCCTCGGCGGTTCGCTACTGCAGGTGATCGTCCCACTGGTCTTCCTCACATACTTCGTGCGTGCCAGGGACGCCTTCGCGGCCGGCATCGCGGCCTGGTGGTTCGGTCAGAATATTCTGGATGTGAGCATCTACATGGCCGACGCATACGTCATGCAGCTTCCGCTGCTGGGTGGCGGCACGGACGGGCACGACTGGAACACCCTGTTCGACCAGTGGCAGGTGCTGGAGCAGACGGCGCGATACGCCGAATGGACGCGAGGCGCCGGTATCCTGGCAATGCTGCTGGCGCTGACCTGGTGCGCGCTCACGTCGCACGTCGCGCCGCCGCCGACTGGCGCCGAGCGCGCGGGCGACCTGGAAATCGTCGTGCACTGATTCGCCGGGCCTTCCGCGCGCGGCTACACTCAGGGATACCATCACACCCGCGCCATGGATCACAGCCCGCGTTTCCTCGCCATCGTCGACTCGATCCGCGATAGCATCATTGAAATCACGCCCACCGAGGTGCGGGAGCTGCTGCGTACTGACGGTGCGCACGTCTTTGATGTGCGCGAGGACCGCGAGTGGAACGCGGGCCACGTGGCGGGAGCGGCGCACCTGGGGAAGGGTGTGATCGAGCGCGACATCGAGACGGTGGTGCCTGACTTATCCGCGCCAATCGTGCTCTACTGTGGCGGTGGGTACCGATCGGCGCTGGCAGCCGACACGCTGCAGCGAATGGGTTACACGAACGTGCGATCGATGGCCGGGGGCTGGCGCGGCTGGACTGCCATTGGAGGCGACGTGTCGACCGACCAGTCTGCGATTGCCGGTACCTCGTGACCCGGGTGAAGGTGGGTGTGCGGTGGACCGGCGGCGCACGACGCGTGCTCGAAATGGTGTGCCTTGGCATGGCGACGCTTGCGTGCTCGCGATCCGGCAACGGCAGCGAGCCTGTGGCAGCGCCGCTCGCGCCCATGTCGGCGGCGGAACTGCGCGCCGTGCCGCTGTCGGCGTCGCTGGACCTGCCGCTGCAGGCATCCGTGTACGCCTGGCGCGACTTCATGCCGATTGCGGGAACGCCGACGAGTGCACGCGGCTTGACGGTGTCGGTGCAGTTGCGCGGTGGGGTCGTGCCACCGCGAGAGCTGGCCTGCGCCGGCGTTTATGTGGCGTCGGGCGATTCCGTTTTTTTGCTGCAGCGCGTGGAGCAGCGCGCTGGCGACGGCCCCGGCGCGATTGAATGCGTGATGCGCGGCGGTCCGGCGTGGCCGGTCGGCGCTGCACTGCAGGTGATCACCAGCGTCAGGGCCGGCGTGCAGCGTACCCTCATCCGTCGCGAGACGACCATTGATGCCACGTCCTGATTTGTGTATGTCGGCGCTGCGCGTGCCGGTGGCGTTGCTCGCGCTGGCGCTGGCCGGTTGTGGCCGCGGCGACAAGCCGGCACCCACACCGGCAGAGCGCGCGCGTCACAAGGCTGGCATTGCCGCCGCGGCGCAGGACCGGATGGTACTGCAGTACCTCGTGAAGGACGCCGAAGCGGTGAATACGCGGCTCGGGACGCTGCGTCGTGAGTCGGCGGGATACATGACGGGTGACACGAGCGTCATCTGGTTCGGCTACTTCGCCGGCGATACGCTGGTGGTGCTCGACGAGACGCGTCGCGGACCTGTCGGCGTGGAAGAAAGCGCGCGGTACCTGTTCTGCGACACCACGCTGCACTACGTGGCGCTGGACCGTATCCAGACCTCCGGCTCGCCGACGCCGACTCGCGTGCGCCTCGCATTCGGATACGACTCGACCGGCAGGCTCTCGGCGACGTCGAAGAACGTGAACGATGCCGCGGTGCCCCTGGACACGGCGGTCGACGTGTCGCGGATTGCAATGCGGGCCGTCGCGCTTCGTGCGCGTGTGCTGCGACGCGCGACGGAGCCCGTCGCGCGCTGAATACGACCGGTGCGCGTATCGTGACGCGCGCGCCGGCGATGTTACCGGCGCTGGCGCTTCAGCATGTCGATCTGCGCCTCGACCACCTTGAAGCGACGGTCCTCGAGATCGTAGGCGCGCGCGGCGCGCGTACGGAGCACCTGCAGCCAGCGGCTGCTGAGTTCCTCGAACGCGGTGCGTTGCGACGCATCGTCCGGCAACACCTGCTCGCGTCGCTCCGCGATCGCGAGCTCCGCATCAGTCGCGCGCACAGAGGCGTCGAGAAATTCGCGATGAATGCGCGCTTCTTCAGCCTGTGCCGCGCGCAGGTCCATGCGCCCCTCGATCAGGTAGATCGCGCGTTCCAGCCGAAGCTTGTCGGCCTGCGCTGCGGTGCGGTCACTTTCGCTCTTGTCCTTCTTCGCCTGCTTCTCGCGACTGGTCGCCGACGACAACGCGCCCTTCACCTCGCCGATGTTCGCCTTCATGCGTGCCGCCTGATCGCGAAATGTCGCCCAGCGGTTCTCGGACTCGCGAAGTTCGCCGAGGATCCGGTCGCGATCGGCGCGCACCACATTGGTCGTCCGGGGCGCCGGCAGCGGTTCCGTGGTATCGGCAGCCGCGGCAGGGAGCGCGCTGACGACTGCCGACGGCAGAACAGGGACAGTTTGCTGCGCCCGCATCGCGCCTGCGGGCAACAGGAGGGCCAGCGCAAAATGCGCGGCACGTGGACCAGGGATGCTGTGGTGCATGATGTCGGGCATGAGAATGAAGTGCACCGCGGGGTGAGCCGCGCACCGCAAAGATAGTCCGCGATGTCCGACAGGTTCCACGAGAGCGTGCGCAGCATTCGTGCGCCAGCGCTCGTGTGGCGGAACAGGGTCGGCGTCGCCACGCGTTCATTGGCCATGGCCCGATCATTCCTCACCGCCGACTGGCGGCACTTGTTGTTCGTGAATCACGAGGTGGATCGCGCGCTGGTGCAGCGCTACGTGCCGGCCGGGACAGAGCTCGATCTGCTGGATGGGCGCGCGCTGGTGAGCATCGTCGCATTTCGCTTCCTGAACACGCGCATTCTGGGCGTGCCGGTACCGTTGCACCGGAATTTTGACGAGGTGAACCTGCGCGCGTACGTGCGCCGGAAGGAGAACGGCTCCTGGAAGCGCGGCGTGGTGTTCGTGCGTGAGCTGGTGCCGCGTCCGGCAATCGCGTGGACGGCGCGCCTCGCCTACAACGAGCCGTATCGCGCAGTGCGCATGCGACACCGGATCAGCATGGATCAGGCGACGGGCGGCAGCCTGCAGTACGAATGGCGGCAGCAGGGTCGCTGGCATTCGGTGAGCGGGCAGGTTTCCGGTGCGCCGCGGCCCATCGACCCGCAGAGTCACACGGGCTTCATCACCGAGCACTATCTGGGCTACACGCCGCAACGGTCCGGACGCACGGTCGAATACCGGGTTCGGCACCCGCGCTGGAACGTGTGGGAGGGCGCGACGACGGAGTTTCGCTGTGACGTCGCGTCCGTCTACGGTGTCGACTGGGTGACGGCGCTCGCCGGTGCGCCATACTCGGCCTTCGTCTGCGACGGTGCACCAGTCGGCATTTCCTTTCCGCGTACGTTGCCGATCGACTGATTTCTCGTGCGCAGCAGTGTGCTCGCCACGCCTTCACATGGTCACGCAGAATCTCTGGGGGGATTGGCATGCTGCCGTGCCGCCACCAACGACATTGATTTCTTTTTGTGCCGTACGTTCCTGCCCGCGACACGGACATTCTTGATCATGCCCTCGGTTCTTTCCTTTCAGCGGCAGTTCTGCACTGCGGATGCGTCTCGTTTCGTCGCCGGATTTGCCCTGTGAGACCCTCGGGCGCCCGGTTCCTGTTGCGCATGTTCGGTCTGCTGCTTCTCATGCTGCTGGTCGAATTCGTTGCGTTCGTGCTTTATCGCGATGCAGGCATGAGCCGGCTGCCATGGGTACCGGTGAGCGTCGGTCTGGCGGCATTTGGCGGATACGACACGGTGAAGCGCATGCCGCTGGTCTGGGGCGCGTTGGCAGGCGCACTGCTCGCCGGGATCACGAACCTGCTGTCGTGGGTGATCGGCGCCGTCGTGCTGCAGGGCAAGCTCGCATTGCCGGATGAGGCGGAGCCGCTGCTCGTGGCGAGTTCGCTCCTCATTGCAGCGATCGTCGGCGCCATCGCGGGCGTCGTGGCGGGCATGCTGGCCCGGGCGCGTCGTCGTTATCGCTCGATGCGCGACCAGTGACCGACGCCCGGACACCTGCGGAACAGCTCGCGGCGCGCATTGTGGGCACGTGGCAGTTGCTGCGCTGCGAGGCGCCGCTCGAGATCGAACCTGATACGCGGATGGAGTTCTGCAACGACGCGCAGCTGATGTACCTGATTCCCACCGCCACCGGGCCGCTGCAGGTCACGCTGCGGTGGCGTGTGGCAAACGGCATGCTGCACACGGTGCACGAGGATGGATCGAATCCGGTGCAGGTGCGCATTGCGCTCGGCGATGCCGACGTGCTCACGTTCGATTTCGGCGGCCCGCGCGCATGGTACGTCCGCCTTGTTTGATCGTTGCCCGCGCTTGCCGGACGCACCGCGCGCGGTAGCTTCGCCATGTAGCCTCATCCGGAGAACACCGTGCGGAACATCGCTGCACTAGCACTGGGATTGCTGTTCATTGGCCTCGGCCTGTACGCGGCGGCGGCGGTCACACCGTTTGCATATTCTGCAGCTTTCGACCCGGCCGGTGCGACGCGCAATGTCGTCGCGCTGTTCGTGATGCTTACGATCACCGCCATCACGTCGGCGTTCGGCGGCTGGATCACGGCGCGACTCGTTTCCGATCACCGCGTCGGGCATGCGCTCATGGCGGCCACGCTGGGCCTCGTCGCCGCCGTGCTGATGGGTGCCGTGCGGTGGAGCGCGGCCCCGTCGTGGTACTGGGTCACGTCGTGGCTGGTGATTCCCGCCGCTGCCGCGGTCGGCGCTGCGGCATGGGAGCGTACACTGCGTCGGAGCGGCCGCGATGTCGCGCGTCGCGTCGCCGCAACCTGACATCGTCCACACACGGAGCGCACGTGCATCTGACGTCCCGATTGGCAACCTGCTGTGGGATAGCATTCCTGACGGCCTGCGCGTCGACTGGTGGTGGCAGCGGCACGGCGCCGCTCCCGGTCACGGCGTCGGCGCAGAGCGGCAGTGGCAACGCCGGCATGACAGGCATGACCATGATGATGGGCAGCTCAGGACAGAAGGCCGTTGTCGCCGCGACGCGCGACGCGATCTGGGCCAAGCTTCCCGGCGCGTATGAAATGCTTGGCCTGCCACTGAGCTTCAAGGACGACACGCGGTTCCGGCTCGGCAATGACCTGATCAAGGCGCGCCGTCAGCTCAATGGCGTGCAGATGCGCAGCATCATCGATTGCGGCAGCGACCTGAATGGCGAGAAGGCCGAGTCGTACGACATCAAGCTGACCATCGAGACCAGCTTGTATGCAGTCGGCCAGACCACTGAGGTCACGACGGTCGTGTCGGGCCTCGGGCGCTCGCCGAATCTGGGCACCAGCGACGTCTCGTGCAGCACCAAGGGTGAGATCGAGAAACGCATCCTCCGCCACCTGCGCACGCAGCTGGGACTCGCAGAAAAGTGAGCGGGCCGCGTGCGGTCACGTGCCTCGCGGCTTCACGCGGCGCGTAGGCAGCGCCGTGGCAGGGTCCTCGGGCCACGGATGTCGCGGATAGCGTCCACGTAGATCCTTGCGCACATCGGCATAGCTCGTGCGCCAGAATCCGGGCAGGTCACGCGTCACCTGCACCGGTCGCTGCGCCGGTGACAGCAGATGCAGCACCAGCGGCACACGACCGTCGAGCACCGACGGTGTCTCCTGTGCGCCGAAGAGTTCCTGCAGGCGCACCGCAAGCACGGGCAGCGTCGGATCACCGTAATTCACGGGAATGCGCGACCCTGTCGGCACGGTCAGGTGCGTCGGCGCGAGCTGGTCGAACTGCGCACGCAGCGACCAGTCCACGCGATTTAGCAGCAGTGCGCCGAGATCTGCACGCCGGAGGTCATCCATGGTGCGACAGCTGCGCAGCGCGGGTGTCAGCCACTGTTCCAGTTCCGCGTGCAGCGCGCGGTCGCTCACGTCGGGCCAGCGCGCATCGTGGTGGTGCAGGAATGCCAGGCGCTCGCGCAGGCTGGTCGCCGCGGGACTCCACGGCAGCGCATCGGGCCATCGGGCATCGATCAGCGCACGAAGCGCGGCGGCGCACTCCACGTCGCTGACATCCTCGGCGATGCGCTCGACCATCGTGATTGCGCCGAGCGACTCCGTGACGGTGCCGCGCACCCGTCCCGTGTCGGGGTCAGCGGTCACGAGGCGGGTGCGCACCAGCTGCGAGGCGTAAAGCGCGCGCACCGTCGCCATGTCGATTGGCGCGGCCAGTTGCACGGTGGCATCGCGACCGCTGTCGTCCAGCGCTGCGCAGGCAATCCACTCTTCGCGCGCGAGTGCCGAGCCCTGATCGCGTACGAACGCACCGCTCCCGTTGCGCAGCAGATAGCGCGCACCGGTGCCGTCGCGACGTCGCGCGATGCGATCAGGATAGGCGAGTGCCACGAGCATGCCCAGCGCCGCATGGCCGTCATCGGCCTGTTCGTCGCGCTTCTGCACGCGCATGCGATCACGCAGCGCTCTGGCGGTCTCGCGGCAGCGCGCAAGCGCACCCTCGTCGAGCGTGAGGCCTGCGGGCAGCGCGCGCCGACCGTTGCGCAGCGCATCGATGCGCAGTGCCAGGTCGGGATCGATGAGCCGCGCATCCGTGGCGCGCACGGGATCGCGCTCTTCGAGTATCGCGACCAGGTCGCAGGCCTGCGCCAGCAGGTTGCGTTCGCGCGCCATGAGCAGCAGATGCGCCATGCGCGGGTGCACGCCGAGTGCGGACATCGCGATGCCGTGATTTGTGAGTCGGCCCGCATCGTCGAGTGCGCCGAGCGCGGTGAGCAGCGTCCGCGCCTGCGCGAAGGCGGGCGCAGGCGGCGTGTCGAGCCACGACAGTTCAGCGGCGTCGGTGACGCCGGCGCCGGCAAGGTCCAGCGCGAGCGGTGCGAGGTCTGCATCCAGGATCTCCGCCGCGCCGTGGGCGCGCAGCGCGCTGTCGTCATGCTCGTGCCAGCAGCGGATGCAGTGCCCGGGCGCCACGCGGCCTGCGCGACCGCGGCGCTGGTCTGCGCTGGCGCGCGAGACGCGCACCGTCTCGAGGCGCGTCATGCCCGAGCGCGCGGAGTAGCGGGGCACGCGTGACCAGCCACTGTCGATCACCACGCGCACGCCTTCGATGGTGAGCGACGTCTCGGCGATGGCACTGGCGATGACGACCTTGCGACGACCGGGCGGCGACGGCGCGATGGCGGCGTCCTGCGCACGCGCGTCGAGCATGCCGAAGAGCGGCCACACGTCGACCGAGGTGTCGGTAGTGCCGTCGAGCAGCGATGCGACGCGGCGGATCTCGCGTGCGCCCGGCAGGAACACAAGGATGTCGCCGTCATGATCTGCGAGTGCGTCGCGCACCGCGCCCGCCGCCGACTCTTCCATGCGCTGACCCGTGCGCGGCGGCCGGAACTCCGTCGTGACCGGGAATGCGCGACCACGGCTGGTGATGACGGGCGCATCGCCGAGCAGCGACGCCACGCGCGCGCCATCGATCGTGGCGGACATCACGAGCAGCCGCAGGTCGGGGCGGAGCAACGCCTGCGTCTGCAGCGCCAACGCGAGGCCCGTGTCTCCGTGTATGGACCGTTCGTGAAATTCGTCGAAGCAGACCACGCCGACACCGTCCAGCGTGGGATCGTCGAGCAACATCCGGGTCAGCACCCCTTCGGTGACCACCTCGATGCGCGTGGCGGCACTCACGCGGGTATCGCCGCGCATGCGCCAGCCCACGCTCTCGCCTACGCGATCGCCCCGCAGGTGCGCCATGCGACTGG
>ENA-OFCF01000014-OFCF01000014.1-metagenomes-genome-assembly--contig:-NODE-14-length-96045-cov-4.744942_pt1 | contig 96045 bp, 75 predicted proteins | sample MGYA00153387_OFCF01 | MGnify analysis MGYA00153387 | reverse complement strand
CAAGGAAACTGCCAACAGCGCGTTAGCACCCAGCTTGGCCTTGTTCGGCGTGCCATCCAGCGCGATTAATTTTTCATCCAGCGCCCGTTGCGCGCTGGCATCGGCGCCCAGCAAAGCACCGCGAATAACACCATTGACGTTGGCGACGGCTTTACGCACGCCCTTACCTTGGTAGCGCGTCTTATCGCCATCACGCAGTTCAACCGCTTCCCGTGCGCCTGTCGAGGCACCGCTAGGCACAGCCGCGCGGCCACGATGTCAGGGCCGCGGCTCAGCGAGTGCAGCGCCGCGCTCTTTCGGGCACGCCTCGCGCAGCGCATCGAGCGCCGGGCGGAAGTCCGCCACGGCGAATGACCAGATAACGCGTCCGCGATTCGATGTTCCTGCGGAGATGCTGATCGCTCGCGATTTCAGGATGCCGCGCTGGATCAGGTCGCGCAGCTCGAGCGGCGGGATGAATGCGCCCGCGTTCGATCGCGTCGCCTGCCAGCGCGAGTCACGAGCGCGCATGGCATCGGAGAAGATACGCACCCTGATGTCGCCAGCCATGTCGCTCTCGAGCTGATCACGCGTGGTGATGAAGCCGTCGAGCTGACGTCCCGTGCACCGGATGACGAGCGATGTCGCGAGCTGATTGTCGGTCGTGCTGTCATCGGGCAGCCGTGCCACGGCCGTCACCTCGCCGAGACGCCCTGCTACCGCGGGCACGACCGACACGCGCCACTGTGCACGTAATGTCAATGGTGACATGAGGAGCATCACCAGCACGACCGTTCCGACAAGTGTGCGCATGGCGCTCCGTGGCGGCGCTGTATCGATGACCTGTGACGGCACTTTTCACCTCGCGACTCTCGCAACCCAGATGGACGCGTGTGCCGGAAACGACAACGACCCCGTTCGGGGCCGTTGTGTGGAACAATGGAGGTCCGGGGACTCGAACCCCGCACCTATTGCTTGCAAAGCAATTGCTCTACCAGATGAGCTAGACCCCCAGGCACATCGACCGCGAGCGGTGAAACTATCGAAACCGGTCGTGCGCATCAAGCCCCGGTATCGCTGATGTCGGTCACTGCCGCCGACATCAACGATTCGCTCGCACAGCCCTGCTACTCGTGCGCGGGCAGCGGCTCCATCGTGCGCACGTCGACCGGGATCTGCACCTCATCGCGATATTTCGACGTCATCCAGCTGATGCGCAGACGCGGGAAGGCTGCGAAGAACTGCGTGTAGCAAATGATCCAGATGCCGAAGTACATCGCAGCCATGCCGAGTTCCTGCCAGCCGAACGGCACGCCCTCGGTCGGGACACCATACAGCGACGGATACACCTCGATGTAGCGCTGGAGGTAGGTGCCGAGCAGCGAGACGACGGCGAAGAGGATGTTCGTCGGGATGAACATCTTCGCGGCCTTCGAGATCAGTCCGGGAAATGGCGCGATGAAGACGAGCATCAGGACGGAGAACGTGACCGGCAGCCACGGGCTGATCAGGCGGAGGCGAAAGAAATGCGTCTCCTCGCCGATGTTGCCGTACCAGATGATCAGCAGCTGCGCGAATGTGGTGTAGCCCCAGAACGCGGTCCACGCAAAACGCAGCTTCCCGAGATCGTGGATCTGCTGGTCGCCCAGGATCTCGTCGATGACCGGACTGCTGAAGTGCTTCCGCCACATGAAGAAGATCAGGCTGAAGCTCATGAGGAACCCGAGGATTCCCGTCATGAAGCTCCACCATCCCCACAGCGTCGAGAAGAAGAACACGTCGAGCGCCATCGACAGGTCGTAGTGGAGCATCATCCAGCCGAAGCCGAAGATGATCGCCATCGCCACCGCGATCTTGCCCTGCACCGAATGCTGGTTGTGCAGTTCGCGGCGTTCCTCGCCCCAGCCAGCCCGCATGCGTGCACGGAGTCCGGCGCCCCACTTCGCGCCCCACTCGGGCAGCTGCGCAACGTCGATGCGGAGCGAGTTGTAGACAAACCAGATCTGCAATGCGTACAGCACCGTGACGATGCCGATCTCGCGCAACGCGAAGAACGTGTGGTTGCCCAGCCAGAACACGCGCTCCGAATTCGGGAGCGAGTTCACGTCGGCAACCCACGGGAAGATGTGTTCGCCACCGATCGTGGTGCTGAGCACCAAGAACAGCCACGACACTGGAAGGAACGCGACATACCCTTCCATCATGCGCGCGATCGAGCGGGACCAGCGTGCCGTCACGATGCGGAAGATGGCGACGAACATCACGCCACCGCTGCTGATGGCACTGAAATACAGCCAATGAAAATGGAACGCGCGCCAGATACGGTCGGGCGACGTGAACAAGCCGGCCGCGAACACCACGACGCCAACGACCATGGATACAAGCGCCGACGTCGTGATCCAGGCTGCGATGGGCTTCTGCGAGGCTGCGAGCAGGTCCGCCTTCGGCGGATAGACAGGATTATGGATACTCATTTGGGCGTCCCCTGCTCTGCTGCCGGCTTCGCCGTCGTCAGTTCACCGGCCGGCTGCGGCGCGATGGTGGTCGTGGTGGGCGGACGCCACATTGGAGCGGGCCGCGTTGGCGCCGTCTTCGTGTAGGTCGGAATCGTGAAGCCCGTCTGACCGGGGTAGCCAAGCGGTCCGATCGCCACGGTGCGCCCCAGGCTGCCCTGCAGGCCGCGCACGTAATTCACGACGTCCCAACGATCCGGCTCCTCAATGCGGTTGTAGCTCGGCATCGACCCGCGGCCATTACGAAGCATGCCGTAGATGTAGCCATCGCTGCGACCCTTCGTCATGTCGGTCATCAGGTTGATGCCAGGCACGCCGTACTTCGTGGCCGGTCCATTGCCGGCACCCGCGTCGCCATGACACACGGCGCAGTTCTGCTGGTAATATCGCTGACCGTTCGCGAGCGACGAATCCAGCTCCACCGCCGACAGCCCGCCGACACTCTTCGGGTTCACGACCACCGTGAACGAATCGATCACATTCGGCAGCGCAGCATAACTGAATGTGTAACCCGGCGTCTGCAGGCCGGTCACCGGCACAGAGTTCACCGGCTGGCCACGCGGGGCGATGGTGTCGGCGACCGAATCCCAGGGCTGAATAGCCGGCTGGTCCTTGAAATCGGTGAACCACGAGCACGCGCCAAATGCGAACGGCATCAGTGCAGTCGCGACCACGCGAAGCGACTTAACGCTCACCGCGAACCTCCACAGCCCCATGGGCCTTCAACGTCTTTTCCAGGTCCGCGAACTTGTCGGGAGTGGTCTCGATCCAGATGCCGTAGTCGCCGTGCGTGAAGCGCGCATCGAAACCGAAGTTCGTCACGAGACGCGGAATCTGCGCGTTGATGAACATGCCGGCCACGGTGCTCAGGCAGCCCACCATGACGAACATTTCGAAGCCCATGATGGTGTACGGTATCCAGCTCGCGATCGCCTTGCCGCCGACCTGCAGCGACCAGTACTGCGAGCACCAGATGGAAATCCAGTAGCCGAAGGTGACGCCACAGATGGCGCCGATCAACGTGAACACCCGCACGACACTGGTCGGCGCGTCGATCGCATCGTCGATCTCATGCTGGATGGTCGGCGAATACACCGTGACCTTCGGCACCTTCTTCGCCTTCAGGTCACGGATCGCACCGCAAACTTCATCCAGATTCGGAAACACAGCCAGAACGCCCTGCATCAGTGATGTCCTCCATGGTCATTCTTCATTTTCGGCGGCACGATTTCCTTCACTTCGGCAATGGCGATCACGGGCATCTGCTTGATGAACAGCAGGAACCACATGAAGAACCAGCCAAAGGATCCGACCAGGAAGCACATGTCGATCCAGCTGGGCGCGTAACCCGTCCACTGCCAGGGCTCGAACTCATGGCTGAGCGACGGCACCACGATCACGAAGCGCTCATACCACATGCCGATGTTGATGATGATCGACAGAATCCAGAGCCAGGTCGGGTTGCGTCGCAGCTTCTGCGAAAACAGCGACAACGGAAAAATCATGTTGCAGAGCAGCAGGATCCACGCGCTCCACCACCATTGACCGAACACGCGATTCCAGAAGTATTCCTGCTCCGGTGCGACGCCCGAGAACCAGGCGATGAAGAACTCGGAGAGATACCCGCAGCCGACCATGATCGACGTGAACAACACGACCTTTGCCGTGGCGTCGAGGTGGTTGAGGGTGACGTAGTGCTCGAGGTTCCACCACTTGCGGATCGGAATCAGGATGGTCCAGACCATCGCAAAGCCCGAGAAGATGGCGCCACCGACGAAGTACGGCGGGAAAATCGTGGTGTGCCAGCCCGGCGTCAGCGCCATTGCGAAGTCGAACGACACGACGGAGTGCACCGAAAGCACCAGCGGGGTGCTGAAGGCCGCGAGGAACATGTACATCTTGGCGAAGTGACGCCATTCGCGATCGGTGTTCTTCCAGCCCAGCGACAGCATCGCGAAGATCTTCTTGCGAATCGGGTTCGTTTCCTTGTCGCGCATGACCGCGAAGTCAGGAATCAGACCGAGATACAGAAACGTCGTCGAGATGGTCAGGTATGTCGAGATCGCGAACACGTCCCAGAGCAACGGGCTCTTGAACTGCGGGAACAGCAGGCGCCAGTTCGGATACGGGATCAACCAGAAGAACTTCCATGGGCGCCCGATGTGGATGATCGGGAACAGACCAGCCGTCATGACTGCAAACACCGTCATCGCCTCGGACGCGCGATAGATGGTGGTGCGGAATCCGGCGCGGAAGAGATACAGGATGGCCGAGATCAGCGTGCCGGCGTGCCCGATACCGACCCAGAACACGAACGTGATGATGTAGACACCCCACATCACCGGCGGCACATAGCCGGCGTTCCCGAGGCCCCAGTAAATCTGATACGTCCACGCCGATGCACCGATCAGCATCGCAAAGATCGCCAGACCAAGGCCTATGAACCACTTCGGGCTTGGCTTGAGGGTCGCGAGAATCTCGTCGTCGACCTGCTCGAACGAAGTGACCCCGGGAACCTGAATTCCCGCGGCCGGAATGTTCGGGCGCTTGATCCTGCCCGTTACGGGCTTGACTGTCGTCGCCATTCGGGTCAGGCCTCGACCATGTGATTGATCTTCTTGAGATAGACCACGGCCGTGTAGGTGTTGAGCACCTCGAAGACGTGATATGCTCGCTCATCCTCTACCTGCTTCGCGACGGTCCAGGCCGGGTCTGCGGCATCACCGAACGTGATCGCCTTTGACGGGCACGCCTGCGCACAGGCCGTCGTGAACTCGTCTGCCTGCAACGGACGGTGCTCGAGATCCGCACGCGTCTCGGCCTCACGGATACGCTGCACGCAGAACGTGCACTTCTCCATGACGCCCTTGCCGCGCACCGTGACGTCCGGGTTCAGCTGCATGTGCATCGGCTCGGGAAACGCGTACTGACGACGACCCGGCTCACCGTACCCGAACCAGTTGTAATAGCGGACCTTGTACGGGCAATTGTTGCTGCAGTAACGGGTGCCAACGCAGCGATTGTAAACCTGGACGTTCAGACCATCCGGCGAATGGTACGTCGCATACACCGGGCAGACGGGCTCGCACGGCGCGTTACCGCAATGCTGGCACATCATCGGCACGAAGCGCGTGTCGAAGCCGGGATCGAAAATGTTCTCCGAGTCTGCCGCACCCTCGAAGTAGCGCTCGAGGCGAATCCACGCCATCTCGCGACCCTTCAGGATGTTGGCACCCGGACGCGTGTCCCACACGGTCGGCGACAGCGCGCGACCCTGCCAACTCGCACCAACGGTCGGAATGTTGTTCTCGGCGTAGCAGGCGGTGACACAGGCCGAGCACCCGGTGCAGCGGCTCAAATCCACGGTCATCGCCCAGCGACGCTTGGCCATGCCACTCCAATGCTTCTCGGAGTACATCTGCATGTCCTTCGAATTCTGATCGCCCAGATCGCCCTGCGCGTCGTTTGCGACGGGACTCTTGAGGCCCTTGCGGAACTCGGTCGATGCGCCACCCACGAACTCGTGCTCGTTGCCGCCCCACTCCTTCGGACCGGTGTCATGGCCCTCGGCGGCACCCTGCGCTGCATCGCCATCATGCTGGGTCGTGGCGGCGCCGCCAACCGATGCGCCATGTCCACCTTCCTTCTGCGTGCGCGCTGCAATCAATGCGGCGAGCGTGCTCGCCTGGCCGATGCCGCGGGAATGCTGACGTGCCGAGCCTTCGGTGGTGATGAGATCAATATTCTCACCGGTCTTCGTCACCTTGGCCTTCATCGTGGAGTACGCGATACCGCCCGAGAGCGCGTCGGTGTCGCCGGACACGAGATCGACCGCGTTGATGCCGACGCCGGCTGCATAGCGGCCGTAACCCGTATGGAACGGCACCTTGCGATCGCCGTCCGTGTTGAAAGTCTTGCCGCTCTGGCTCTTGTGTCCGAGACCCAGCGACACCGCGATCGTGTCAGGGCGGATGCCGAGGTAGTTGTAGACCGGTAACGTGGTCTTGCCGGCAGCCGTCTCGATCGTGACCAGATCGCCGCGCATGAGGCCCAGTTTCTTGAGGGCCATCGGGTGCATCTCGACCCACGACTGCCACGCGATCTTGGAAACCGGATCTGGCAATTCCAATAGCCAGGGCTTGTTCGCACCGGAACCAGTACCGAGCGTGGGCGACGGGTTGATGACGAGATGAAAATCACCGGTACCGCCAAAGCCTGTGACCGGCTTTCGACCCAGGTCGCCGGCGGTGCGCGCTGCCGCACGAGCGGACGACGCAGCAGCAACACCCGTGGCCAATGCCACCGTGTGCGCAGACTGCCCACCCGGAAAGCGGCCGATCAGCCAGCTGCGATAATCCTTCACCGCATACTTCGACGCCAGCGCCGTGTCCTTCTTCGCGACCTCGATGAGCACGTCGGCCGTGGCGCGGCTCTGAAACACCGGCTCCATCGCGGGCTGCTGCAGGTGCAGCGTGTTCACGGTCGGCTCGGCATCGCCCCAGCTCTCGAGGCTGTGATGATCCGGCAGGATCAGGTCAGCAAACTCGGTAGTCTCGTCAGGAACATTCGTGAACGAAACCTTGAAGCTTACCTTGGCCAGACCCTCGACGAACTTGACCGACTTCGGCAGCGTGTGCACCGGGTTCGCGCCGCGCACGAACAGCACCGGCACTGCGCCGGCGTTCATGCGATCCGCCACGTTGTACACGGCAGCCGTGACGTCGAGGCGCTGGTACACACCAAACGGCGACGCGGGCTTGATCGTGATGCCGACGTTGCCCAATGCCTTGTTGTACTCGGCGACTTCGAGCGCAACCTGCGTCGAGTCAGCACCATTGCCACCAGCGAGCAGCAGCGAACGCTTCGCCGACGTGATCTCGGCCTTCAGCCCGTCCAGTGTCGCTGCGGAGACGTCAGCGGCGGCGGCAGCGGCAGCGGCAGTGCCATTGCCGCGCAGGAACTGGATGATCGCGAGCTCGGAGCCAGGTCGGCAGGCGATCCACGAGTCGGCGTTCAAACCGGTCAAGGAGCGACGTGCACCGATGTAGATGGCGCGCGGAGCATTTTCGATCTTGGCGCGTGCATCAGCCCACGCGAGCTGCAACGGAACCGTCGGTCCCCACCCGTCGAGGAAGTCGGCACCGAAGCTGACGATCAGCGATGCAGCATCGAAGTCCAGTTCCGGCCATGCCACACCGTAGGCTGCCGTGTTCGCGGCGATCGCCGACGCTGGTGCATCGGCGTCGTAGCTGATGTGCGCCGGCATGCCGTAGTCACCCAGCCAGCTGTCGAGGAACGCCGGAAAACTGCCCGCCTCATGCTGGTTGATGAACACCGCACTCGAGGCCTGACCCTTGCTGCGGACTTCACCGAGTTTCGTGGCCAGTGTCGCAAGCGCCTCGTCCCACGTGATGGCAACGAGTTGGCCGTTCTTGCGAGCCATTGGCTGGCGAAAGCGATCCGGGTTGTACAGGCCCTGCAGCGCCGCCTGACCCTGCGCGCACAGTGCACCACGATTCAGCGCGGTGTTCGGATTGCCTTCGATCTTGATCGCGCGCCCGTCACGCGTCTCGACCAGGATGCCGCACGACGTGGCGCATTCGCGACAGGTGCTGGCAAAATAATTCGAGACGCCCGGCACGGTGTTGTCCGGGTTGGCCACATACGGGATCAGCTTCCGCACATGCTCCGTGCTGCACCCGGTCGCGGCAGTGGCCGCGGTGGTGACGCCCAGGATCTTGAGGAAGTCGCGGCGCTTGACGCCAGTCGCTCCCGACTCAGTGCTCATGCAGTAGTCCTCAATCGTGAAACACGACATGGCGTGATGCGCGATGCATCACGCCTCAGAGCGGTCAGACTAGTAATGGCAGGTGCTGCAGTCATAGCGAGCCTTCCGCTCGATGTGACAGTTCACGCACCAGCCCATGTTCAGCGAGGAATACTGGAAAACCTGCGTCATCTTCTGGATCTCACCGTGGCAGGTCTGACAGGTGACGCCTGCATTAGAATGACGCGAATGCGGGAAATGGACATATTCCGGCACCTTGTGCATGCGTTGCCATGGCACCGGCTGTCCTTTCTTGTAATACGCCGCGAGCTTCTTGATTTCGGGCTTGCCAGTGGCAACAAGGTTGTGGCAACCCATGCAGGTCGCCACGGACGGGAGCCCCGGATCCTGCGCCTTGCCAGCCGAGTAATGACAATACGTGCAATTCATTCCCAACTTCTGCACATGCTGTGGATGCGGGAATTTTACCGGCTGTTCCGGTGAGTAGTTCTGCGGCGAGCTCGCGCCGGAATACGCCCACGGCGCCTTGGCGGGATCGAGCTTGAGTCCCGAGTCGCCCTTGATCTTCGGGAGCGCCATGGCCTCGGTGTTGTTCCGGACGCCGTCCAGATTCTTGCCGCTCAGCCCAGAGAACTTGGGATAGGCCAGCGCGTTACCCGCGGCCGGAGCCTGTGCGGCGTCCGCCTCGCGCGCGGTCGCTCCGCTGTAGGCCGAGAGACCGGCTGCCACGGCAGCCACCAGGAAAAACCCCGGGATCGCTGCCCACTTCTTCCGCTGCGCCATTCAGTGAGACCAGTTGAAGTCCGACACCCTGCTGAACGCCCGGCTTGTGAAACTTTTCACAAGCTCGAAGCCCATACCAGACCAAAGAAAGCGCGGCCGGGAAAATCACGCAAGTCGTTGTGGCATCACATGCAACACGCTTCACCCCGGTCCTAACGCAAGTCTGTTTGTCACAGCATCCTGCGTTTCCCGGGTCCGGTTTGCTGCGGACACCCGAAAAACCGCTACCGCAGACGAACCTTCGCCTCCGCCTCGATCTGCGCACCTGAGGTGCTCGTGTCTGCAGGCAACGACGTCGGCAGTAACATAAATGCTGCGAGCGGCGCCTGCAGCAGCCGCAGTGGCCAATATCCTCCAAACGTGAAGCGATCCGCGCCAATCGTCTGCCACAGATGACCCAGATGATCTTCCGGCGGACCCCACACCCATGACCAGTCCCAATAGCATCGCTGCTGCTCGGCCGGCGTCAGCGACCAGTGCGTTTCCTCGATCAGATCACGGCCTGCACCACTGACGACCACACGAACCTGCCGATCGGCACGAATCAGCGCGCGGACATGCGCTGCCGTGAGATCGGGCGCCGAATCCAGTGGATGGCGCTGGCGAAGATCCTCGAAGCGCACCGTCAATTGAATCACCAGTCCGCGTGCCGCGGCGGCACTTGCCAGCGCCGGCAACGCAGGTGACGTGGCACCGATGCCCACCTGCATGGGATAACACCGCACGGAGGGGGCTCCCCGCTCCACTGCCTCGTCCAGCACGCGCTCCCAGCCGGGCCAGTCAGGGCGCACCGTGGGTGAGGGGCGCAGGATGCCGGCATGCGGAACGAGCTGCTCGTAGAGCCAGGCGTTGGATGGCGCGGGGTCCCGATGCCAGACGGAGGGCAGCGAGCCGACCCAGGCCTGCCCGATGCGTTCGCGCTGCAGCACATGCACGAGGACCGCGGCATCAGGATGCGGCAGCTCGCGGAATGGATATGGCCCGATCCACGCGCTGACGTCGACATCGAAACGGTGTGACGTCATGCGAGCTCGAAAGTGGATGGAGGAAAGATGCGCACGGCATTCCGCCAGCAGATGTCATCCAGCGCAGCCTGCGACATGCCGATGACCTGTAGTGCCTGCAACTTGGCCAGGCCGGTGCAGAGCGTGAGGTCGGCGGCCCAGAGCAGCCGCTGCGGGCCCAGCACGGCGAGGTAGGCGTCCAGCATGCCGCGATCGACACCACTGCCGCTCGTGTCCGGATAGATGTTCGGCAGGTCACGCACGACGTCGATCGAATGCGCCCAGTCACCGCCGCCGCCGATGTGCGCGAGAATGAAGTTCGTGCGAGGGTGCCGCGCGGCGAGTCGAACGAGCTCGATGGCATCACTGGCCTCCTGCATGCCCCACTCGCGTTGCCGGTGCTGCCAGATGTGGTGCAGCACGGGCATGCCGCGGCGTCCTGCATCGGCAGCGATCGCATCGTTCAGCGGATCGTCGGCGCGGCGACTGGCACTGAGCTTCACACCGACCGCGCCGCGCTGCACACCGCGCGCGATCTCGCGCAGCGCATGCTCGCTGTGATTCGGGTTCACGTGCACGAACGCGCGCACCCGCGCCGGCTCCGCGTCGGCGATGGCGTACATCGCATCGTTCCCCGCGACGACATCCTCGGGCGAGGCGAAATACGTAGGTGAGCGACGTCCCCAGGTGCCGAGGATCGAGGCGACGTGATACGTGATACCGATCCTGTCGCCCGCATCGAGCCGCGATGCATTGTAGCGCGCATGATCATCACGACTTCCCGACCAGTGGAAATGCGCGTGCGCGTCAATGAGATACCGTGGAGCCATGATCAACGGGACAGCGCCGTGTGGAATGCGTCACCGACGATCGTGATGTCGGCAGGGAGCATGGCACAGGTGGGAAACTGATATGGGCCACGCTTCGCCAGTACGCCGGCTGCGCGCAGGGCGAGCAGCATGGTGTCCTGCGTTGCATCGTCGGGCCAGCGAATGATGAACATCGTGTCGTGCCCGGTGGTGGAGACAGTCATGTCGGCCGCCGACGCAGCAGCGGCGATGGCACGACGCAGCGCCGCACCATTCAATGCAAGCTGGGCGCAGACGTCATGTGCGGCATGATGATCCAGCACCGCGTGTGCCGCCGCGAGCGCGGTGAGTTCCGTCGCGAGCGTGCTGGAGATCCACGTGCGATGCACGGCGCTCATCACGCGGCTATTGCCGACGACGGCGGCCAGCGGAAACCCGTTCGCGATCGCCTTGCCGAGCGTGGTGAGGTCCGGCGTGACGCCGAGCAGTGCCTGGGCGCCGCCTCGATGCAGCCGGAAACCGGTCTTCACCTCATCGAAGATCAGCACCGCGCCCACCTGGTCACAGTGCGCGCGAAGTTCGCGCAGCCACTCGACATCGGCGATCACCTCGACCAGCGGTTCCACGACGACTGCGGCAAGCCTGTCGCCTGCAGCGTGAAGCTCCGCATGCCAGCGTCCGCGATCGTTGAACGGCAGGTGGCGATAGTCGGCATGCGCGCCAGCAGGAACACCGGCTGCCGGAGTCCACCAATCGAGCCACCCGAAGTAGCCGCTGCCCAGAACGAGGTCGCGGCCCGTGTGCGCACGTGCGATGCGAACGGCGGCGGCACACGCCTCGGCACCGGTCTTCAGGAAGCGCACCTGCTCTGCGCTTGGCACTAGCTCGCAGAGCCGTTCAGCGAGCGTCACTTCGTCGGTGTACGGCAAGGCCGCGACAGGACCCCGGCATACGGCGCGACAGACGGCTTCCGTCACCGCAGGATCGGCATATCCGATCGACACCGCACCGAGTGCGGCTGTCAGATCGATGAGCGAGTCGCCATCGGCCGTGCTGATCCGGCAGCCCTGCGCGCTGACGATGTGCGTCGGCCCCTCAACGGTGGAGCCGAACATCGCATCAGGGCGCTTGCTGCCCGTCGATGTGCCGCCGGGGATGATCGCGGCGGCTCGCGCACGCCAATCAGGCGTCATTCGTCGCCGTCGATGCCGGCGTCCGCGAGCGGCGCCTCGTCCGCGCCGGGCGGAATGGCCGGGACATCGGATGCTGGTGGCTCGTACATCTCGCCATTCAGCGCCGCCTTGAACGAGCTGCGCGTCTCGCGTTCGAGCGTGCGTTCGACCTCGATCGCCATGGATTTCACGAGGTCCATCTCGCGCGTCGCCGGCTCGGCCCGTGCCACGAGCGAGCGCACCGCGCGCATGACATGATCGGGGTTACGCGTCTTGAAGAAGTCGAGCAGGTCGAGCGCGCGATGGATGCGCTGGATGGTCAGCTCGCGATTCCCGATCGTCGACGCAGGCCCTTCCTTTCGCCGGCGTGGCGGCTTGCGCGTGACATCACCAACGGCGAGATGCAGCTCGTACGCGCCGACCAGAATCGCCTGCGCCAGGTTGAGCGACATGTGTTCAGTGGTCGGGATGCAGACCACGGCGGTGCTCTGATCGAGCGCCTCGTTCGGCAGGCCATGGTCCTCACGACCGAACAGCATTGCGACCGGTCCTTCGGCCGCGCGTTCGAGGGCCATTCCGGCCATCTCGCGCGGCGTGATCACCGGCCAGCGCGCCGCACGATGCTTGCCGGCGAAGGCGTAGACCGCGACACAATCCTTCAGCGCCGCAGACAGCTCATCCTCATGCCTGATGCGCCCCGCGAGATCGCGTGTGTTGTGCGCGATGCGCTCGAGCTTCTCCGGGTCATAGCGGAATGGCCGCACGAGCACGAGGTCGTCGAGCCCCATGTTCTTCATCACGCGAACCGTCCCACCGATGTTGACCGGATCCTGCGGTTCATGGAGGACGACACGGATGTTGCGGAGCAGGCTCACGGCTGTGCTGGATGAAGGATGATGCGAATGGCATGCGCGTCGGATTGCCGCGGCCCACGAAGATAGCCGAACTCGCCGCGCGACCCGCTGAGCACCAGCTGACCACGTCGCCGCTCGCGATCGGGCGGGCACTCGTTCACGCAGCAGTCGAACTCGAACGGGCGCGCGACGTCGGGCCAGGGCACGTCGAAACGCAGCGCGAACCCGGACGCCGCGTCCGCCGTCCCGGACACCTGGTGTGCCGTGAGACCGTCGAGCGCACCGTCGGTGGCCTGCAAGCGCACCAGATCTCCATCCGGGACGGCCAGCGCGCTGGTCCAGATGCCGCTCACGGCCGAGCGCCAGTGCAGCTGCACCCCATCGCTGTTGATGTCGGCTGGCTCGTTGTCGAGTGGATTCACCTCGCAGGCGGCGGCGAAGCGCGGCAAGCGACCCAGTCTGACGCTGACAGCGACGCGGATGATGCGGCCGTCATACTGCAGCGTGACAATGGCAGTCGGCATACCCGCCGCTTCCCACGACGCCTCCGTGCGTCGGTAGTGCGGTGCGCCAAGGTGCCGGACCATGGCCTCGCCGGCACGCACGTGGAGCGCCGACCGTGGTGCATCACCTGACACGACAGGATCCGGCATGCGGGCGTGCTGACGAACGCCACCAAGACTGCAGTGCTGCGTGCCGCCGATGTCGCGCACCTCGACGTTCCACCCTGCGGCAGTGCGGCTGTGGTGCACTACCGTTCCGTCAGCACTCGTGACGTGCACGGTGGTGCCGATGACTACGACGCGTGCGAGGCTGTGTGCAGCTGCGATGACGCGTACGCTGCGTCCGCTGCATCCCTGCTGGCGCAGCGACATGAGTGCGTGCGGTACGCCGGCCGGTGGCCCGATGGACGTCGCCCGCCAGAGCGTGGCAGGTGTGTCGCTCAGCACGAAAGTCACGAACGTGGAGTCCGCGTCTTCGGCGCCGTCGATTGCGGGTGACGGCAGGCCACGCACGGCGAGTTCGGCGCACAGTCCGGCCTCGAGGTCGCGCGAGACGGCATCGTCGAGAACCGTGTCCTGCGCGGTATGTGGCACGAACGGCGCCCAGCGCATGTCGTCGGGCCGCACGAGCTGCACCTGCATGGGCAGGTCGACGGTGACGGCAAACGCGGAGCACCATGTGAGTTCGTCGAGCACATGGTCGCGCATCACGACCACCGTGCGCACGAAGTGCACCTGGCTGCGCGGCTCGGTGAAGGCGGCGGAGACCCAGCCGGCGTCGCGCTGCTCGTCATGCGCCAGCAATTCGCCGCGCGCGGCACCCTGATCCTGCCCGTCCACGAACGGTGCATTGTGTGCCATGGAACTGCGATACCACGACAGCGTGGGCGCGGTGTAGCTGCCCGTGCCGACGTCGTCGAGCCAGCGGGCGTGACGCGTGGCGATGACGAGATTCAACCGATCGGGGTGGCCATGTCCGGCGCCGGGATCGCCGTAATCAAGGCCGACCCAGAGGCGGCCACCGTCGCGCCGGAACACCGCGAGCCCCTGCCCTTCCAGCAGCTCCGACTGCGGCACCGCGTCGGCGAGTGGCGGCAACTGCGGTCGCGCGAGGAGCAGCGCGCGCCAGTTGCAATCAGCGCGCGTGAGTCGTACGGCAGGTCGATTGCGTTCGGCATCCGCGGTGGATGTGCGGCGCCCGGTGTCGCCCAGGAGAGGCCAGTCGGCGTAGAGCGAGGCGAGTGCGCTCCGGAGTTCCGGCGTGTCATGTCGCGCAAAGCCGCACTCGATCCAGTCAGCCGTGCGATACTGCCGCAGCGCAACGCCGTACTGACTGTCGCGGCGCGCCGGAAAAAGGCCATCAGGCAGCACGGTGCGGAACGGCAGGGCGAATCCCGCCTCGAATCGTTGCATGAGGTCCGACGGCAATTCCACGCCGGCCTGCTCCGCAATGGTGACGGCACAGAGCAGGCCGCGATGTGCAAAGAGGTGGTAGTTCTCGCCTTCATACCAGCTGCCATCGGTGTGCAGACCCTCGCGCAGCAGCATGATCAGCGACGACGCCGCGGTGTCGCGCATGCGATCATCGTCCAGCAGGCGCGACGCGGCGAGCAGCGCCGCGGCATGCCACACCTGGCGGTTGCTCCGCCCCTCGTCAAAGGAGGCGATCAGCGCGGCACTCGGCGCAACGAGTCGTTCACGAACGGAAGCCCCCTGTCGCGTGATCCGACCAGCCGCGGCCTCGCGCAGGTCGAGTGCTGTCGCGAGATGCAGCAGCCAGATGCTTTCCAGATACGTGGAGAAGAACGGACGCGTGGGGCCGAGCGCGTTGTCGCGATCTGGCCAGCGAAGATAAAGATCCGCGTAGGTCGCGAGGATGTCGTCGGCGCGCGCGCCAGCTCGCACATCGTCACACAGGTAGGCGATTGCCGCCGCGCGCGTGCACTGTTCCGCCGTCCAGAGGTGCGCGTTCATGAGCCACCAGTCGTGGTGCTCGCGACTCGTGTACACGGTGTGGCAACTGGGACAGGTGTGCGCGTGCGGCTGCCTGGGGTCGAACTCCAGCAACACGGTACAGCTGGCACAGCGTCCCCCGTGCCGTGTGAGCCGCGACTTGCCATGGGGTACGGGTACATCGAGCGCCTGATGCAAGTCATACTGCAGCGACGAGGCGAGTCCGGCGACCGCAGCGGGATCGCCGAGCGCTCGCTTCCGCTCGCGCAACGCGTCGGCGGTGAGAAAGAGTGTCATCGTGTGCCCGGAACGGCATCGGAAAGCGTCCAGCGCGCTGCCGAAAACAATTCACCGCGAAGATCGATCGTGACATGCTGCAAGCGTCGCGTCAGGCCTTGCACACCGCGCGAATGAAACACGGCGGTGGCGGGGAGGCTGTCGGCGAGCACGCCGAGGATCGCGCGCCAGGTCGCGTTTCTGGCCGCGGTATCGGCCGATGCGCGCAGTGTCGCGAAGAGCGGGCGCAGGTTCGCTGGCCGGTGCGCGCCGAGGTCGAGCGCGCCGCCCGACGCAGCCGGATCGAAGAGTGCAGCGAGCTGGCTGCGCGCCGGATCACCCGCGACGCCGCTGTAGATCGCGCAGTGATCGACGGACGCGGAACGTGCGCTGCTGAGCAGCGCACCCATGTCGCGCGTCGCGATCTGGAGGTCGACACCGCGTGCGCGAAGGTCGGACTGCATGAGCTGCTCGACGGGGTTGTCGCCCGATGCGACCGTCAGCATGCGCAGCTGCAGCGGCTGGCCGCGCCGCACCCGGACACCGCTCGCCGAGCGGAGCCACCCCGCGGCATCGAGGAGCGAGTCTGCGCGAGCGACATCGCGTCGTGTCGTGTCGCGTGCGAGGTCGGCCGATGGCGCGGCGCTCGGCACGCCGAAGCCTCCGATGCCTGCCTCCACGATCCGAGCGCGGTCCAGGGCGACGGCGATCGCGCGGCGGACGCGCACGTCGCGCAGTGCATTGCAGCGCGGATTGAAAATTAACCAGTTCGTGACGAATGTCGGGTAGTCCAGCACGCGGAGTGTGCGATCGCGCCGCACCAGTGGTGCGGTAGCCGGGTTGACGCCCGCGATGTCGAGTGCGCCGCTGACGAGGCCTGCGACCTTCGTGGTCGCCTCGTCGATGACGGCAAAGACGAGCGTGGGTGTCGATGCGACGCCGCCCATGCGCGCCGGAAAGGCATTCGTGCGGCGCAGGATCCAGCGCTGGCCCTGTTCGCGCGACACGACGCGATACGGACCCGATCCGATCGGCGCATACGTGAATGCGTGACGACGCAGCGCCGCGGGCGCGACATGCTGCAGCAGGTGGCGCGGCACCAGCGGCAGCTCCGCGAGCACGAGTGGCACGTTCGCCTGCGGTGCACCGAACTGCAGGGACAGCGTGTCCGGCGCGGGAGCGCTCACCTCCGTGATGCCCGCCAGATCACCTCGACGCGCGTATCCGGTACTCGCGTCCTGCGCGAGCACGATCGTGAATCGCGCATCGGCCGCGGTGACCGGCACGCCGTCATGCCAGCGCAACGTGGTGTCGACCACGAAGGTGAGGATCGTGCGCGCGTCGTTCCATCGCCACGCGATCGCCGCCCAGGGCTCCGGCGACAGCGTCGCCGAGAGTCGCACCAGCGGCGTGAAGACGAGGTAGCGCTGTACCTGCCGTGACAACGAGTGCACGGTGGTCAGCGGCTGCATGCCTTCCAGGTCGGTGCCGGATGCGATGACGATGGTGCCAGGAGTTCGCGGCGATCCCGCGCAACCCGCGACGGTGACGGCGAGCAGCATCAGCTTTGCGATGGCGCGCACACGGGCGATCATTGGGGCGTGGCTCACCTGCTCCGCCGCTTTGGCACCGCGTTCATCCTGCTCTGGCTGGTCTGCACGCTGACGTTTGCGCTGGTGCACTCGGCTCCGGGTGATGCGGCGTTGCTGCTGCTGCCTCCGGAAGCCGACGCCGCGACACTGGCGCGCCTGCGAGCCGACCTGCAGCTCGACGCACCGCTGCTGCAGCAGTACCTCCGATGGTTGGGGAATATCGCGCGCGGCGATCTCGGAACCAGCCTCGCGACGGGTCGGCCGGTGACCGAGAGCGTGGCGGCGGCGTTGCCGGTCTCCATGGGACTTGGTCTGTCATCGCTGCTGCTGACCGTGCTGCTCGGCGTGAGCATGGGCAGCGCACAGGCGCGGCGCGCGGGCAGCGCCGCCGACACGGCGTTGACGGTGCTCAGCACCACACTGTACTCGGCGCCAACCTTCTGGCTCTCGCTGGCAGCCGTGGCCGCGGTGACCGTCGGTGCGGCGTCGCTTGGCATCCCGCCGGGATGGCGGCTGCCGGCCTTTGCGCTGCGCGACCCCGGCGTGCTGCACGACGGCGCGGCGATGCTCGACCTGCTGCGCCATGCCGTGCTGCCGGTGCTCGTGCTGGCGCTCACCGGTGCGGCCGGCGTCGCGCGGTTTGCACGGTCAGCGATCGTGGAGGCTGCGCGTGGCGACGTACGACGCACTGCACTGGGCAAGGGCCTGACGACGCGTGCCGCCTGGACGCGGCATGTCGTGCGCGTCGCGCTGCCGTCGATCGCGGCGCTGGTGGCGCTGTCGGTGCCGGGCATCGTGGCCGGCTCCGTGTTCGTGGAAGGTGTGTTCGCATGGCCCGGCATGGGGAAGCTGCTGCTGACGGCGGTGGCGCAGCGTGATCATCCCGTCATCCTCGCCGTCACGCTGCTGTATGCAGCGGCCGTGATCGTGACCAACCTGCTCACGGATCTCGTGCTTCCGTTGTTGGATCCGCGGCGCGGTCGCGCGTGACCCGGCAGATGCCGCGACGTGTCCAGCTGTCGTGCGTGGCGTTGCTGCTGCTGGTGGTTGCGTGCGTGGCGGGGCCGATGCTGCTGCAGCGTGACCCGACGGTGATCGGGGACGTGCTTGCACAACGATTCGCCGCACCGCTCGCCACCGATGCAACCGGCGTGTGGCACCTGTTCGGCACCGACGCATTCGGCCGCGACGTGCTTGCCCGCCTGCTGCTGGCCGGACGCCTCTCGCTTCTGGTCGGCGTCGCGGGTGCCGCGCTCAGTGGACTCACCGGCGCGCTGCTCGGCGTGCTTGCCGGCTGGCGCGCGGGATGGATGGACCTGCTGATCACGGCCGCTGCCGACATGCTGCAGGCCATTCCGCGGCTCGTGCTGCTGCTGGCATGCGCGGCCCTCTGGCGACCCGGTATTCCGACGCTCGTCACCGTGCTCGCATTGACCGGCTGGATGGGCGTCGCGCGACTCGTACGCGCCGAAGTGCAAGGGCTGGTGCAGCGCGACTTCGTGGCGGCAGCGCTGGCACTGGGCGCGTCACCGAAACGCCTGCTGGCGCTGCACGTGCTGCCGAACGCGATCGCGCCGGTGCTCGTGGCGACCACCCTCGGCATCGGCAGCGCGATCATGCTCGAGAGCGGGCTGAGCTTCCTTGGCCTCGGCGTGCAGCCTCCGTCGCCAAGCTGGGGCAACATGATCGCGGGTGGCCGCGAGCATCTCGTGACTGCGCCGTGGATCGCGCTCGCCCCGGGCCTCGCCGTCGTGATCACCGTCACGGCCGCGACACTCATCGGCGACTGGCTGCAGGAGCGGGCCGCCGGGCAAGCGCGGGGCTGACGCACGCCGCATGCGGGTTCGTACCTTTCCGCATGCTGCAACCGCTGCTGGACCATGCTGCCACGTTCGTGCGATCGCTGCTGCCATGGCATGCGGAGTTCAATGCCAGCGCGCTCGCGTTCACCGGTGCCTACATGCTGGCGCAGGTGACGTTCTGCCTTGCACTGCGGCGCATGGCGATGGCGATTCCAGGACCGCAGCGCATGTGCAGCCCCGTCGGCCTCTGGGTGCTGGTGATTCCGGGCGCTGGTGCGCTGGGCAGCTTCGGTGTGCTGCGTCATGTATGGGACGCGGCAACTGCGGCGACGCGTGCACACCATGTCGATCCACCGCGCGGTGTGGCTCGTGGCTTCGCGGTCGCGTATGGCGTGAGCCGTCTGCTGATCCTCGTTCCCGGTTTCGCCATCCCGTCGCTGCTGCTGCAGACGTGTGCGGCCACCGGCTTCCTGATGCGGCTTTCGTCCGTCGCGAAGTCATTGCGCACCCCGGACGTTGCCGTGGCATGACGCCACCTCGCGCGGCTGAACCGAAGGCACTGCAGCACTGATCATCGCGAGCGGAGCAGCCCACAGAGGCAGGTGCCTATGCCGCTGCATCGCGCCCTCGCCACCGTCGCTACCGCACCAGCAGCGTCACGATTTCGTACGGTTGCGCCTCGAACCCGACATCTGTGCCCGTACCGGTGAGTGCCATGCCCGGCGACTCGTCGAGCCGCGAGCGTCGCACCTCAGCGGCTGCATGCGGCAGGTGCCAGACGCCACGGACCACTGCCGCGCACTGGTTCACGCAGCGCAACACGAGCCACGCACCGTCGTCGCTGCGCTTGGCCGCGCTGAACGTCAGCCCGTCGCCCTGCAGCGTCAGTCCGGCGAAAGGCGTGAGCGGCGTCGCGATGCCGCGCCATGTCTCCCCATTGACCGGCAGCAGCACATCGTCTGCGGTCGACTCCAGGAGCGACAGCGCGGCATCGTGATCGGTGGGCAGCGCCACGAGTGCGAAACGACCCTCGAACGGACCGCGCGATTGCGCTGCCGGTGTCGCGGCCGGCCAGCCGGCATGACCGGGGCGCTCGGGCAGGTCGCGACGCGAGAGTTCGCCAACGGCACGCAGCAGCGTGATCGCGATGTGACCGCCTGGCAGCAGCTCGTATTCCGCGAGTCCGTCGCTGATGATGCCCAGCCCGAACTCATCACCGGTCAGCCAGATCCAGCGATGGAGCGGCGCCGTGGGCAGTCGGTGCTCGGCGGGCCATTCGCGCGCGTCGCGCAAATTCGCGGCACGCAGCACAGGGCCGAATGCGGCATCGGCCACGACGGCATTGGTGTGCAGTGTGCCCGGCAGCGGCAGGATCCAGCGCAAGCGGTGATCGCCCGCTGGGTTCTCGCCGCGAATGCAGACATCGATGCGATCTGCACCGGCGTGCAACGCGAGCGATGCCGTGGCGGTGACGGTGACGACGTCGCGCGTGACGCGCTCGCGTGACACCGGCTCGACTGCCGAGGCGATGAGGTCGCGCGGCCTGTCGAGTGACGTGGCCAGCAGCCATTCCGCGCGAATCGGTCCGCGTGCCTGCAGCCTGCGGTCCGTCCACGCGGCGCGAACGGGAAGTCCGCGCAGCGACGGCGTGTAACTGTCGCCGGCGTCGGTGGTGCTCTCCAGCCAGCCGATTGGATCGAGCATGGCACCGGTTGCCGCATGCCTGGCCGTCACGCCGTCGTGCGAGGCCGTGAGGCACCAGTGCGGTCCCGTGAGCTCGGCGTCGCTGGCGCGCACGCGTTCGCGCACCGGGACGGGCTGCACCACGCCGGCAAGTTCCGACAGCAGGACAGGCAGTACCGCATAACCCGGCAGCGGCTCGATCCAGGCCATGACATCGGTCACGCGAACGACTGCGTTCTGCGGATAATGCAGCGGCGACTCCACGCGGTCGAATTGCCTTGAGCGCTGCATGACCTGCACGCACTGTTCGCCGGACCACGTTGGTGGCGTGGATGGCGGGGCGGCACGTGCGCCGAAGCGCGACGCGCTGCCCGGACCGACGGGATCGGCGAGCGGGGCGTCTACCAGCTGCAGTGCGACTGCGCCACCGCGAGACCGCGCAGCTGGATTCCGGACTACGAGGGTCGGATGCCATCGCGTGTCGAGATCGCGTTGCGCGACGGGATCAGCGTCGACGAGCACACGCAGCGCGTCGGCGCGAATGGCAGTGGCCTGCGCACGCGCATCGGCCCACCGCACGTCTGCCGCGAGCGCCACCTGGTCAATGCTGCAGCCGCAGAGGGTGTCGTGCGGATGCGTGGCGAGCAGCGTTTTCCACGCAGTGCGCAACGTGCACTGCTGCCATTGGCGCGTAAACCAGGCGAGACCGGCCCACGGTTCTACGTCGCGCACGAGCAGCCGTTCGACCTGCGCATTCTCGCGCTTCTGGTGCGCGCGCGTGGCGAAGGTGCCCTGCAGCGACCAGGTCCAACCGGTGGAATCGCGCAACTCTCCATCCACGCGAGGCAACGTGACATTCTGTGATGCGGCGAGCAGCCGTCGTGCAAATCCGTCGAGCGTGTCGGTCACGATGCGATGTGGCTCTGCAGCGCCCGCCAACGCATTGATCGCGGCCGTTCGCTCCCGCTGGCGTGCATGGTGATCGGCGCCGTTCGGCAGCAGCGCCACTCCCAGCAGATTCTGGCCGAGCACGTCATCTTGCATGCCGCGCCAGCGCAGTGCCGCTGCCTGTGTGTCGGCGGGCAGTGACGAACCGACCTCGTACCCATCGGGCGGCAGGTGATAGAGCAGCACGCGAGCTCCGCTCCGATGCACCCATGTCGTGACGGTGCCGCGTGATGAGTTATGCCCCCGCCAGACCACCGCGACCCCGATGCCAAAGCCGGCGGCAAGCGCAGGGCCCGCGATGCTGTGGCCGAACGCATCAGGCGAGTACAGCACCGCGGGTGGCTCACCACCGGAATCACGCACTGTGCGCGTGCCTTCGAGCAGGTTCCGCACGAGTGCCTCGGCACTCGGAATCAGCATGTCGGCGAGCACATACCAGGGCCCCGCCTCCAACCAGCCGTCGCGCAATGCCGCATGCAGGTCGACCGCTCGTTCGGGGCGTATCTGACGGTAGTCGTCCAGCACGATCGCCTGCCCGTCCAACAGGAAGGGCAGCCCATCCGGGTCGTCGAGCAACTGGTCCACGATATTCGCCAGCCGCTGCCGCATGACGCCCAGCGGATGGTACCACTCACGATCCCAGTGAGTGTGCGAGACGACGACGACCGTGTGGGGCGCGTGCGATTCCATCAGTAATGACGACACAGGAAAGGCGAACACGACCCCGTCCGGAAAACCAAACCTACGGCAGAGAACGGAGCGCTGCCGTTGTGCAGACCAGCGGCATGGGCGATTTTGCGGCTCCGGCATCGGCCCTTGATCGGCTTCTGCTGCCACTGCGACGCCTCACGACACCGGGGCGACCCCGCGCTGAACGCGTTCGTCACTTCAAAGCACTCATGGAACTGCTTCAGGACCTCTTCTCCAAGTTGCGCGACCTGCCCGAACTGGTGCGCTGGGCGGGCACGGTCGGCATGATGCTGATCATTTTCTGCGAAACCGGGCTCCTGGTCGGGCTCTTCCTGCCCGGCGATTCGCTGCTGGTCACGGCGGGCCTCCTCGGCGCGACGCGCCCCGAGTTCGGCATCAACGTCTGGTCACTCGGCTTTTTGCTGGTCGCTTCGGCGATTGTCGGTGACAGCGTCGGGTACCAGATCGGCCGCTTTACCGGTCCCAAGCTGTTCACGCGGGAGGATGGGCTGATCTTCAAGCGGAAATACCTGAAGAAGGCAAACGATTTCTACCTGCTGCACGGCGGCAAGACGGTGATGATCGCGCGATTCGTGCCCATCGTGCGCACATTCGCGCCGGTACTCGCCGGCGTGGGCTCGATGCCGTATGCGCGCTTTGCGGCCTTCAGCATTTCGGGCAGCCTGCTCTGGATCTGGAGCATGCTGCTGATCGGCTACGGGCTCGGGAAGACCATTCCCGGCGTCGCGCATCACGTGGAGAAAGTCATTCTGGCCGTGATTGTGCTGTCGGTGCTGCCGGGTGCGATCAGCTGGTGGCGTGAGCGCCGGAAGGCTGCCGTCCGGGCCTGACGCATTCCACGGCGCCGCTCGGCAGGGGCACGCCCGACGCGCTGGTGGTCTTAGCCTTGCACACGTTCTGCACCACACCTGAAGTACGACACGAAGCACGACACCTCGGAGACGACATGGCCTTTTCGCTGCCTGCATTACCGTATGCACTCGACGCGCTCGAGCCGCACATCGATGCCACCACCATGGGCATTCATCATGGGAAGCATCATCAGGCGTACGTCACCAACCTGAATGCGGCGCTGGAAAAGGCGCCCGACATCGGGACGAAGGCGATCGAGGCGATCCTTGCCGACCTGACCGGCGTGCCCGACGCGATCCGGACCGCCGTGCGCAACAACGGTGGCGGGCACTGGAATCACTCGCTGTTCTGGGAGATCATGAGCCCGAGTGCCGGCGGTGAACCGTCCGGCGAACTCGGCACTCTGATCACGTCGAGCTTCGGCAGCTACAGCGCGTTCCGTGACCAGCTGAAGGCTGCTGGCGTGGGTCGATTCGGCAGCGGCTGGGCGTGGCTCGTGCACGAGGGCGGAAAGCTCAGCATTACGAGCACACCCAACCAGGACAACCCGATCATGGACGGGAAGCGCCCGGCCGACATCCTCCTCGGCGTGGATGTGTGGGAGCATGCGTACTATCTGAAGTACCAGAACAAGCGTCCCGACTATCTGGACGCGTGGTTCAACACGATCAATTGGGGCATGGTGTCCCAGCGTTTCGGCGCCGCGAAGCAGTAGTCGCTGGCCCCCGCAAAGTACGAGCATGTGACGATCCCCCGCCTGGCAGCAGCCTGACGGGGGATCGGTGCATCGTGACGTGCCTGTGGTGCGATCAGATGTGAACTTTCATCGGAAGAGTATCGTCGAGACGAGCGCGACCACGATCGCGAGTACGGCCGCCTTCTCTTTCTCCATGCGCCCGATGATATACGCGCCCATGCCGATCAGCACGACGCCCCAGATCACGAACGGGTCGGCCAGCGCCGCAAACTTGAGCAGCCACTTGTTGGCGTCACCGGGCAGGAATCGCGCGGCGTTGAGGCTCATGGAATACCGATGCTGCACGGTGCCAATGTCCATGAACAACGATTGCACACCGACGATCGTGCGACCCAGCAGCTCCGGCATTGCCGCCAGCACGGTGATCACCGTGGCCTGGGCAAAGTTCAGCTTTGCGCCCATCAGCTTGCCGATCCCCATCAGGATCAGGCCACCGAGCCATGCACCGATGGCCGTGAACACCGGAATGAGGTAGACGCTGAACGCGCTGAACTTCTCGCCCATCTCCCTCGCCGATTTCGCCTCCGCTGCCGGCATCGGGTTCTCGCGCATCACGCGCGCGAACTCGGCATCCTGCAGTGCGGTGTTCATCTGCTGCGACAACAAAAAGACCAGCGTGCTGATCACACAGAGCACCAGCAGCGGCCAGAGATACGTGCCGTCACGACGCCGCTCGAACACCGCGCGCGGTGCATAAAAAATGTCGAGCGCATCCTCCCACGATGATGTCGCGGGCTGTGCAGCAGGGGCAACCGTGTCGCCGGCGAGCGGGTCCGTCATCGTGCCGCCTCTCCTTCGAGATAGGTGTAGCCTTCCAGTCCATGCACGTAGTCGGCGATGAACGCGTTCGCTTCGGTGCGCGTGATGCCGACGGCGTTCTGCACCTTGCGACGGAAAGTCGCCAGCAGGTTCGGTCCGTGAAACTGCACGTAGTTCAGCACTTCCGTGACCGTGTCTCCATGCACGATGTCGCTCACGATGTAGCGGCCGTTCTCGTCCAGCTTCACGTGCACGGCGTTCGTGTCGCCGAACAGGTTGTGCAGGTCGCCCAGAATTTCCTGGTATGCGCCCGTCAGGAAGATGCCGAGCACGTAATCGTCGTCGGCCTTCGGCACATGGAGCTCGAGGCTGGGACGACCGTTCCGGTCACCGACGAAACGATCGATCTTGCCGTCGGAGTCGCAGGTCACATCCTGCAACGTACCCATGCGATCGGGCCGCTCATCGAGGCGATGCACGGGCATGACCGGGAAGAGCTGATCGATGGCCCAGTGGTCCGGCAGTGACTGGAAGAGCGAAAAGTTGCAGAAGTAGCGATCGGTGAGCGCAGCCTCGACTTCCTCCACGATGTCCTCGAACTCCTCCGTGTTGCCGCGCACCAGGCGCTGCAGGCCGTTCATGATGCCCAGATGCAGCTGCTCGGCGATGGCCAGCGAGCGCAGGTCGAGTGCGTCGGCCGAGAAATACTGGCGCGCACGCTCCTTGTCGAAGCTCGCGTCGTGTGCGATCTCGCGGACCTTGCGCGGCTTGAGCTCGACATCGGAATGCACGGCGACCCAGTCTTCGAGCATCTCGTGCAGCAGCGTGTGATCATCGTCGGTGAGCTGCGGCAGCATCGGCACGGTGTTCGTCTCGACGTCGATGACCTTCACCAGCAACATGGCATGATGCGCCGTCAACGCGCGACCGCTCTCACTGATCAGGTTCGGCATGGGCAGGTCGTGCTCGCGGCAGACCTCGGCCATGGTGTACACCACGTCGTTGGCGTACTCCTGCGGCGTGTAGTTGACGCTCGCCTCGGCCGTGGAATTGGTACCGTCGTAGTCCACGCCCAACCCACCACCCACGTCCACGTACGTCACGTCCACGCCCATGCGACGCAGCTCGGTGTAGAAGCGCGCGACTTCCTGCAGACCCGCCTTGATGTAGCGGATGTCGGGAATCTGGCTGCCAAGATGGAAGTGGATCAGCTTCAGAATGTCGAGGCGACCCAGCGCCTTGAGCTTGTCGATCAGCTTCACCAGCTGCGCCACGTTGAGCCCGAACTTGCTCTTCTCGCCACCGCTCTGCGCCCAGCGCCCGAAACCCGCTGATGCGAGCTTGATGCGCACGCCGGCGGTTGGAATGACGCCTAGTTCATCCGCGACTTCCAGCAGCACGTCGAGCTCCGAAAGCTGCTCGAGCACGATGAACACGCGATGGCCCAGCTTCTGGCTGATGAGCGCCAGTCGCATGAACTCGTGGTCCTTGTAGCCGTTGCAGACGATCAGGTGATCGGTCTTCTCGGTCAGCGCGATCACGGCCTGCAGTTCCGGCTTGGATCCGCATTCGAGTCCGACGCCGTATGGCTGCCCGAACTCGTGGATCTCCTCCACCACGTGGCGCTGCTGGTTGACCTTGATCGGGAACACGGTCGTGTACTTGCCCGTGTAGCCGTACTCCTTGATTGCGGCCTCGAACTCCTCGCTGAGCTGATGCACGCGCGAGCGGAGCAGGTCGGAGAAGCGCAGCAGCACCGGCATGGCGACGCCCTGTGCCTCGAGATCCTGCGCGAGCTCGAACAGGTCGATCTCACGCTCCGGATGGTCGCGATCAGGGCGCACGACGACGTGGCCCCTGGCATTGATGTCGAAATATCCGCTACCCCAGCCTTCCACGTTGTAGAGAGCGCGAGCGTCATCGATGGTCCACGGCACGGCAGCGCCTGAGGCGGCTTCCGGCAAAAGCGGCAGGGTTGTCATACAGAATTCTACGGCAATCCAGAGGGCGGGGGTATGCTCGCCGGCCGCAAATCAGCTGTCCGTCACGGCGGTGCGAGCATGCGGTAGCGGTGCAGGTACCGCTCGTCGATCCAGGTCTTCAGGTGCTGAGCCCACCGAGCCTCGAGTGCCACACGCTGCCAGCGTAACAGCGCGGCACCGTCGCTCGTGCTGAGCAGCGCCAGAAAGCTGCGCGGCGGGTGGTATGCCGCAGTGGGCGTCCGGCCCTGCATCACAGCGTACACGTTCGCCGCGAGCTCCGGTGCCATGCGGACGGCGTGGACGCCGGCCTTCGGCGTCTGCAAATGGCCACGCAGCGTGATGCAGTCGCCGGCGCCGAAGATGCTTGCGTCGTCGGTGAGCGTGAGCTTCTCGCTTGCCAGCGGAAAGCCGCGCGGATCGCACGGCAGGCCACTCGCGGTGAGCCAGGGATGCGGCGCGGCGCCCGTGACCCACGCCGTCGCAACCGATGCCACGAGGGTCGCCGCATGATCATCGAGGACGACGTTCGCATCGGTCACTTCCTGTACGCCCGCACCTCGCAGCTGAACGCACCGTGAGATGAGCGCGTCTGCGGCCCTTCGGCGGAACGCGGGGGAGAACCCAGGCAGGGGTAACCCGTCACGCATCTGGGAATCGATCATCGTGATACGCGGCGTCAGCCCGGCGCGCGCGATGCGTGCGCGCAACGCCAGTGCGATTTCCACGCCCGCCGCACCGCCACCGACAACGGCGACGGGCACGATATCGCGGGGCTGCCCGGTCGCAATGACACCGTCCAGGCGCTGCAGCAGTGCGAGGGCCGACGTGAACGGTCGCATCGTCCACGCATGCGTCCGGGCGCCGCGGATATCCGTCGCGGCGGCCACGCTCCCCACGTCGAGAGACAGAAGATCGAAGGCGAGCAGGCGACCATCGTCCAGCGTCACGGCGCGTCCCGCGACATCGAGCGCGGCGACACTCGCCAACTGCACGTTGATTCCTGCCGCCGCGGCAATCCGTGCGACCGGGATGTCTGCCGCACTGGGTGGCACGGCGCCGGCCATGATGACAGGCAGCATCCCGCTGTAATGAAAGTCAGGCTGCGGCACCACGAGCGTCACGCGCCAGCCACGCGGAATACCGCGGACGAACAAGGCGAGCAGGTCCAGGTGCGCATGCCCGCAGCCCGCGAGCAGCAGGTGTCGTTTCCTCACGTGTGGTGGTCGCCCTGCGGCGCGACGCGGCGTCGAAGCATGACGCAGTGTACTGTCACCACCGCCGAGATTGCGAGGCTGGGCGCACGTGTGACATTTTGGTTCACGTTGCGCGTCGCTGAAACCATCGGTCACGCTGCTTCGTCCTCCGGTACAGACATGACCGCACAGTTGCCGAAGACACTGACAGACGCACCGATTCCCGACGGCGTGCGCGCAGCGTTCGAGCTCGTGCGCCCGCTTGGCCAGGGCGGCATGGGTGCCGTCTGGCTGGCTCGCGACGTGGTGCTGGATCGGTTGGTGGCCATCAAGGTCCTGCTCACCAGCGCGGCGACCGACGCCACCCGCGAGCGGTTCCTGCGCGAAGCGCGCACGGCGGCGAAACTCAGTCACCCGCACATCGTGCCTGTGCACCGCGCCGACGAGTCCGACGGCCAGGTGTGGTACAGCATGGGGTTCGTTGACGGCGAGTCGCTCGGTGACCGAATTCGCGAGCGCGGCGCGCTGCCCTTCACCGACGTCGTGCGGATCATGCGCGAAGCCGCGTGGGCATTGGCGTATGCGCATGCGCGCGGCGTGATTCACCGCGACGTGAAGCCCGATAACATCATGCTCGACCGTGAAAGCGGCCGAACGTTGGTCACCGACTTCGGCATCGCGCGTGACCTGCGCTCCTCCGATGCACGGCTCACCGCCGACGGCAGCGTACTGGGCACGGTGCACTACATGAGCCCCGAGCAGGCTGCCGACGATCCGCTCGATGCGCGCAGTGACGTGTATTCACTCGGCGTGGTCGGCTTTCACGCGCTCAGCAACCGGTTGCCTTTCGAAGGGACACCGAACGCAGTCCTCGTTTCGCACGTCACCAAACCGGCACCATCACTGCGGAGCGTAGCGCCGGGTGTACCGGGGCCGATCGCCGCCGTGATCGACAAGTGTCTGGCCAAGGAGCCAGGCGCGCGCTGGGAGAGTGCCGAAGCGCTGGCCGATGCACTGGGCAAGGCGCTGGAGGACGTGATCACCGCCGAGCGGAACACGGTGTCGGCGGGCTCCAGCGAGATGTTGAACGAACGCGATGCCATGGCGCTCTGGCAACGTGCGGCGCAGTTGCAAGCTGAAGCGGCGCACCGGATGGAACGGAGCGTCAACCTGAACACTGCGTCGAGCGTGCACGCCGGTGAGGCGAGCCCGCTACCGACTGATGCGTACCGACTCCGCGACGTCGAGGCGGCCGCCGTGGAGGCCGGCATCTCGAGACAGTTCGTCGCGATCGCGCTGGCAGAACGTCAGTCGGCCAGTGGCACCGAAGGCACTGCTGGCGTGCCGCTGGATGACCGCACCGAACGACGCATCACGACGGTTCTCGGCACGACTGACCGCAGCATCAGTGTCTCGCGCATCATCAAGGCATCACCGAAGGTGACGCTGCAGATCATCGGTCGCATTTTCACGGCGCATCCGTATCTGCTCAAGGTGCTCGAGACCGTGCGTGGTCATCCTTTGGATGGCGGCATCTTGCGTTTCGAGATTCCGAGTCTCTACGCAGCGATGTCGAGCGGGGCCGTGTCCGGCGTTTACGTTGGCGCGTCGAACGGGATGATCTACCAGTGCAATGGCGTGTTGGAGCTGACGCAGCTGAACGTCACCCTGAAGGCACGCGGCACACCGGCGCAACCGGAGTGCGAAGTCGTGGTGAGCGGTGACCTGCGAGATGGGCAGCGCAAGAATCTGCGCGTGGCATACTGGACGACGGGCGGAGCCGCATCGGTGCTTGGCGGCGGCGCGCTGGCGATCGCGGCGAAGGTGCTCGGCGGTCTGGCGCTCGCGACTCCCGTTGGCGCAGGTGTCGCGGCCGTGACGGCGATTGGTACTGCCGCGTGGTATCGCTGGGCATTCCGCCGCGCGCTGCGAAAGGCGCACGAGGAAATCGACAAAATGATCATGGCGCTGCAGCAGACACTCGACCGCGATGCACTGTTCGGAGAACAGACGCAGCTGCCCGCGCCACGGTTCCGGCCACCGGATGACGACGGGTCGATGTTGACGATGATCAGTTGATGGCCCGTCGCCACGGCGGTTCGCTCTGCGACCGCAGTCTCGATGCGACGGACGGGTATTCGCTGGCCAGTCAATTCGGCACAATCAGGATACACGTCAGTGGCCACCCCACCGTTGCCCCTGAGTGCCTCGCGAATGCGAAGGTAATTCCGACTTAGGGCTGCGCGGGCGCTGTCGTTTCTCTGCGTGAGTCACCGTTCACCATCGCCAACTGAGTTCCTTCGCCAACGCCTGTATCACCGCAGCGAATCCCGCCCCGCACCGCTCGCCGCCTGCGTCCCGAGCTGATCGCGGCCCTTCTCGAGGAACGGAATGCCGGTGCGCATCCAGTCCGGCCTGGGATCGCCCTTGAGGTGATGCCCGAAGAACTCCTGCATGCGGCGATCCACATCCTTCTGATTTGCGCGCTTCCGCGGATTGTGGCCATCGTTGTTGTAGTTCAACAGGTACGCCTCCTTACCGAAGCGCTTGAGCGCGACGAACCACTCGATGCCCTGATACCATGGCACGGCGCCATCGGCATCGTTTGACATGATCAGCACCGGCGTCTGGATACGATCGGTGAAGAACAGCGGGCTGTTTTCGATGAAGCGCATGGGATACTGCCAGAGCGACCCGCCGATGCGGCTCTGCGTCTTCTCGTACTGGAATGCGCGGGCGACGCCGCTCTCCCACCGGATACCGCCATACGCGCTGGTCATGTTCGCGACCGGCGCGCCCGCGAATGCGGCGGCGAAAAGGTTTGTCTGCGTGATCATGTACGCCGTCTGGTAGCCACCCCAGCTCTGTCCCGCCGAGCCGACGCGCTTCGAGTCCACGTACCCGCGCGCGATCAGCGACTGGATGCCCGGCACGATGGATTTGAGCGCGCTCTGCCCCGGATAGCCTTCCTGGTAGGCGATGTCAGGAAAGAACACCAGATAACCGAGCGACGTGTAGACGGTGGGATTGATGGTGTTGCGACCACCGGGGGCAACGTAGGAATGCAGTCCGTCGCTCAGTGACTCGTAGAAATACGTCACCATGGGATACTTCTTCGACGGATCGAAACCATCGGGCTTGAACAGGATGCCCTGCAGCATCTGACCGTCCATCGCCTGCCATGTCACCAGCTCGTTCGTGCCCCAGGCCACGTTTTTCTGCTGCGGGTTCACATCGGAAATGCGGGTGAGTTGCGTGACGCTGGTGCCGACGCGCAGATCGGGAAACTCGCGATAGGTGCTCCGCGTGAACAGCTGCTCGTCGCTGCGTCGTGCGCGGCTCACCATGCGCCACGCGGCATCCTCCATCAAGAGCGTCTCGGGCGCCGCGACGACGCCGACGCGGTCACGCATGAAGCCACTCTGCTTGGTCAGCTCGTTGAAGGCCGACAGCATGAGCGGCCTGGTCGGATCAATGAAGCGGTCGTCGGGATCGAGTCCCACGATCCGCAGCACGGTCCGGGTGCGCACACCCGTGGAGTCGGTGAGCACGCGCGCGGGTCGCACACCCTGCGGATCCAGGTCCCACACATCGAAGTGGGAATAGACGAGCAGCGACCGTTCTTCCGCGGTCCAGCCGGCAATGCCCCATGGCGCGGGCGTCGACGGCGTGTCCCAGGTTTCCTCGTCGAAGCGCACACCGCGCAGTGCGCCGCTCACATCGGCCGTCTTCCGCGTGCGGATGTCATGCGTGAACCAGCGCCCCTTGTCGAACCAGGCCACATAGCGGCCCGACGGCGAGAGCTGCGCGTTGAACTCCACCTTCTCCGCGATGCGACGCACCGTGCCGCTCGCGATGTCGACCACCGCGACATCGGCGCCATCCTCGCCCCAGAGTCGTGAAAGCGCATACTGCTGGTCCACCTGCGCGATGGCCACCGTGCCATCATCACTGAGCGACGTGCGCGCGATGGTGTCGCCGCCGACGAGGCGCGTGGTGCCGGACGCAAGACGATGTGCCACGAGCCAGGTGCGTGCGCGATCGCGACCTGCCTCCAGCTTCTGCTGCGGCTGCAGACGGGCGTCCTGGTAGTTCCAGACATCCACCTGCGCAAAGTCCGCGAGCGAATCGGCAGGAATCGTGTCCGGCAGCACCGGGGCGGCTCCAAGCACCAGCGTGCTGCCATCTCGCGAGAAGCCGACCTGCCGATCGGACAGCGTGGCGCGCGGTGCAAATGCGTCGGCACTCACCACCCGGCGCGCCGCCTTCCCCACCGCCGCGTGATAAGCCGCGTAGCGCGGTTTCGAGGCGCTGAACTCGTCCACGTCCGAGACGAAGGCAACCTGCCTGCCGTCGCGATCGAAGGTGATGGCCTTGTAGTTGCCCGTGCCCTGCTTGAGTACCATGTCCATGCCGCTGGCGACGGTGCGAAGCATGGCGCCATCGCGGCCCGGCGTGCGCGACACGATGGTGTATGCGACGTAGGTGCCCGTGGGATCGATGGCATACGAATTCACGCCGTCGACACGCTGCTCGACGCCCGTCTCCATGTTGCGGATCACGAGCGCGGTGCCGAATTCGCGTGCGCGTGGCCGGCGCGCGGTGTCGGCTGCCGCAGCGCGACTCGCCGCGGAGTCGATGCGCATCGCTGCCGAATCGGCCTCGAGCAGGTACGCGATCACGCGTCCGGCGTCGCGCGGCACGCGCACGCTGCGCACGCGAGGAATGATCACGGGCTGCAGGGCAGCGGCTCCCGTCAGCGGCACGACGATCAAGGACCCGCGCGGCCCCGGCAGCGCACGTGGACGCGCCCGTCGCGCACGCTCGAACTCGGCCATCGGTGCATAACCCAGCGCGACGAGCACCGACCCGTCGGCCGTGAACTGCGCGGGCGGTGCCACGAACGGCGAGTCGGTGCTGGCGGTGAGGTTCACGATCGGGCGGCCCATGAAGCCGCGCGAAACCCTCACCTCACGCGTACCACGCGTCTCGCGCACGACGAGATCACCATTGCCGACCTGCGGCACCTCCGTCCACGCCGCCCATGCGCCGGTAGGCGACAGCACAGGGGCCTGCGCCACGCGCCAGCGATCGTAATCGTCCTGAGAGATCGCGCGGCGCGTCTGCGCGCCGAGTGGTATGGCGGAGAAGAGCAGGATGGCGAGACAGGCGGGTAGGCAGCGCATGAGGCTCACGGAAGGGTTGTCTGGTCCGACATGTCCGCCGGCAGTGCCAATCTACGAGTCCCGTCACAGTGGCGTGGTCGGCGGCATGCGATGCTGATAGGAGGGCGCAATAACTTCACCTCGTCTGTCGTCACCGCCGGTGACGTCGTTCCCCAGCCCCTGTGGCATGCGCCGTCTGGCCGGATACTTTCTTCGCGGTCTCGTGATCATGGCGCCGCTGGCGCTGACGGTCTACGTCTGCTTCTCGATCGTCACGGCGATCGACAGCTGGATTCCGGTCGACATTCCCGGTGTCGGATTCGCAATCACCATCGGCCTGATCACGCTCGTCGGCGCGCTCGGTTCGAACGTGCTCACCGACGGCCTGGTACGGCTGATTGACGGCCTGCTGGAGAAGCTGCCATTCGTGCGCCTGCTCTATGGCACGGCCAAGGATTTCTTCGAGGCATTTGCCGGCGAGAAGAAGCGATTCAACACGGCGGTGCTGGTCACGCTGTATCCAGCATCCGAGGCGAAGGCGCTGGGATTCATGACGCGCCGGGACGTCGAGATGTTTGGACTCGTGAACCATGTGGCCGTGTACCTGCCGCACAGCTATGCGTTCACGGGCCAGCTGATTCTCGTGCCGGCCGAACATGTGACGCTGGTGCAGGCCGGCAGCGCAGAGCTGATGACGTTCATCGTGTCGGCGGGCGTGACGGAGAAATCGGGGAGCACGTTCGGCGGCAGCACGTCCAGCAGCAACACGCCCAATACGCCAATGCAGGCCGTCAGTCTGATGCCGGCGCACGGCGTCGATCCAGCCAGCTGAAGACCAGCGGTCCCGCCGCCGCGAGCAGGAGCGCGACGAAGAGTGCGCGGCCGCCATGCTCGCTTTCGCTGATCTCGATCCCGGTGACGCCAACCAGCACGATCATCGGGCAGAGCGCGAGGGCCACCAGCCCGGCTCGACCAAGCGGCAGGCGGAAGGTGCCGCGCAACGCCGGTTCACGGTGCCGCAGCTGTATCAGCGCAGCGAATTCGAGACCAAGTGCGCAGGCGTACAGCAGCACGTCGGCGGAGACGAGTTCGCCAAAGGGCAGCAACGCCAGCATCGAGTAGAGCGTGGAGGCCACGAGGATCGCGCGGACCGGCACGCCGCGCGCGTCGACCACGGCCAGCCAGGCCGGCAGCAGGCGATCCTGCGCGACGGTGAGCGGGATGCGGGAGTAGGCGAGCAGGAGCGAGTTGAACATCGCTGCCGCGCTCAACATCGCGAGCACGATGAGCGCCACGCCGAGGGCCGGTCCGGCGGAGCCGGCGACCTGTCTCGCAATGTCAGGCCAGCCTCCTTCACGCCAGGTGCGCCAGTCGCTGGCGGAAAGCGCCGCGAGCAATGGCGCAAAGTAGCCGATCGCGACCAACGGCACGGCGATCAGGAGTGCCTTCGGGTACGTGCGGCCGGCGTCGTCGATCTCGCCGCAGATGGTGCTCGCGTTATCCCACCCGATCCAGTTCCAGAGTGCGAGGCTGAGACCCGCGCCCAGCGCCGACCAGCGGACGGGCTCCACCGGCCCGGGTGTCGTCCATGGCAGGTGCGTCATGTTCGGCAGCGCGAACAGCGTGAGGAGTGCGAAGCAGGCCAGCACCATCATGCCGATCACGATCGAGGCCCGTCCGACGGGCACGGCGCCACGAAGGTTGACGATCGTGGGAATCCAGATGACGAGCAGCGTCACCAGCACGGTCCAGCCGCGCGCGAGATCGGGAACTACCGCACCGAGATACTGGATCACGATGGCCGGGTAGAGCGACATCTCGACCAGTGAGTAGAGCCACGTGCACCAGGCGTTCACGAACCCCCATCGATCACCGAAGGCGCGCTGGACCCAGCGGTAGTAGCCACCCTCGACCGGCAGCATGCTGGCCAGCTCGCCGATCAGCAGCGCCTCGGGAATCGCCCAGAGCAGCGGAATCACCACCAGCGCGGACAGGGCGACGACCGGCCCGACGTTCACCACCAGCGTCTCGAGCGTGAAGGCGCCGCCCGAGACCGTGAAGTAGAGAACGAACACGAGGCCGAGCAGCCGAAGCCGCGGCGGTGCATGCGCGCCGTGACGCAGTGTCACGGATGTGGTGGCGTGGTGAGGATCATGAGTCCGGCAACATGTCGAAACGGCCGACGCGCCGGAACTGCGGCGGCTGTGCGGAACGACAACCCCAGGTCTCGCCGTTGGCGCAGACCCGCACAGACTGCGGGCGGTCCGCGCAGCACGTCCGTTCAGACCCTCGCTGCGCTCCGGCGGCGGCGCATGGTAAACAGGCCGATGGAGCCGGTAATCATGCGAACGTCTGTGAACGGCTTCAGCAGCACAGTCAACGGCGACGACCACGTGTTCACGAAGCCGATGCGCTTCTTCGTGAAATGTCGGAAGGCAATTCCTACCTACGGCTGCATCAGGTTGACGTGTGCAGCCACAGCACCAGCTCGTGGGACGTCGCACGACTGTTGCGCCACGCATCCGACGCTCCGCAGCGGCCGCAGATGTGTCATTTCGAGCTGGGGCGCATGTGCTAGCGCGGTGCGCGCGGCCGGTCGATGCCGAGCAATTGTACTTGGCGCAGGGTCTTCTTGCCGGCGGGAGTTGTCGAGACCGTCATCAGGCGTACGACGTTGCGGATCGCCGGTGCGTACCAGAACGTACTGACGCGAGTTTGCGCCAGCGCAGGGCTGGCCGTGCGCGTGGGCGCCTCGATGGTCTCGATGACGAAGGTATCGAACGTTCCGGCGGGCGTGGTGACGCGCTCGGTGTCCACGACTCGCGCGTCAAAGAGCCAGCTGAGCTCCCGACGGGAGACGTTGAACCGGACCCGCTTGCCTACGCTCAGCGGGAACAGCGGAGCCACCGAGTCCGCCACATAGGCGAGCGGCTCGCGGATGTTGTCGTTGAAGAACACGGCAAACCGCGACCCGCCGAGTCGGGACTGGTCGACGTACATCGTGTTCAGGCCGGTGCCACCGGTAATGGTGTTGGTGAAGGCACTGTATCGATATACGGTGCCGACGGCCGGCTGTTCAAACGGGGCCGGTGGCAGCGTGGGACCCGGCGCGGCGGACCGGCGGACCGGCTGCTGCGCCGTCAGCGTACCGGCGATGGCACCGCAGACCACGGCGGCGCGCACGAGCTCATGACGGAGACGCATGAAGCCTTGAAATTGGAGGAAATGAAACGGGAGCGCGGCACCGGAACGCTAACCTACACGCTTGCGAGACTCAGACGGTCGAGCGACGACGACGGCTGATGCCAACGAGGCCGAGCAGGCCAGTGGCGAGCATGACGTACGTGGACGGCTCCGGGACGACACCCGTGACGGGCGGGAGCTCCGGCGGCCGCGTGCCACCAACACCCTTGAAACCATAACCGAAGACGGCTGGGCCGCTCTTGCCGGCGCAGCGCAAATCCCCAGTGCCACCGATGTCTCCGCACCACGCGGCCGTGTAGACCTCGACGCCGACGGCGCCGAGCGCGCTCAACAAGCCGTCCAGATTCGAGGCGGCCCCGTAGAACGTCTGGAACGTGCGCGACTCACCAGCGCCCAAGGCGCCGAAACTGAAGTCGAAGAACGACCCGCGATCTGCAGCCTCGGTCGTCTCGAAGTTGCCGTTGCAGACGCCGCCGATCGTGCAGCCGCCCTCGATCACGTCGAGCGGCTTCGCACTGTTAAAACCGTTGCTGCCAGAGCCGATCAGGTTTGCGGCACCCCAGCCGGAGATGCGAACGTTCTCGCGGAACTGTGTCGGCGAGATGTCCCAGTCCATGACACGACGATACACGACGTCGCCAATGCCCGTCGCGCCCGTATTGGTGATCGTGACCTTCACCTCGTACAGATTCGGAACGGAGCTGGGCGAGTACTCGTGTGTCACCTGGAGCGCCGCGCCGGAGGTCAGGCGGACCGTCGACGTCGCCGTCGCCGCAGTACTCGTGAATGAAACGGCGGTCAGGTTGTCCGTTCCGACACGCGAATTGGCGTAGCCGGACGACGTCACGACGCCTCCGCTCCGGACACCGACGCCCCACCCTTCGCAGGTGCAGCCGTCGGCCGTGGACTCGTAATCACCCGCTGCGGTGATCAGACGAAGCCCAACGGTTCTGGTACCCGTGACCTGAGCCACCGAGCCAGTATTCAGATCGCCGAGCGCCCCGATGCCCATCCTGATCGTGCCGTTCGTGATGACGGCCTGCGCGCCAGCGGCAGCCGACATGCCGACGAGCGCAGCTACCGCGATTCCAAAGCGTGTTCGGAAGTACATGTTCACAGCTCTCCTGCCCAGATGATGGGCGTGGGTGGGTGGGTGTCTCCCGCTGTCGCCAGCACCCGCGACAGAAAAGCGCAGAGGTCAACACCAGTGCTATACCCACTGAGAATGTCGCAAGAAGAGTGCGCTACTTGTAACTTTTGGGAGTGCTATTAGGCCGAGCTAACGAGCTGAACAAGTAAACACCTTGGTCGAAACGAGTTACAAACAGACTGATGCATTACCACTGCGTCCTGCCAATATATCAGAGCGGCAGCTACTGCCGGATGAGTGAGGCGTGGCCGCGTCAGATATGGGACATGTGCTACAGGCGCGTCGACATGACGGTGTCTGGTGGCCGCACCAGCCAATGCAGAACGACACCATTGCGTGCTGCGCCTCGATCCAGCTGGTGTGATACGTCGGATCCTCGATCGGCGCGAGCTGCTTCGCGACCTTCAATGGACGAAACGAGTCCATCATGACCGCAACCTCCTTCGTCTCCTTCTGCCCGATACTGGCCTCGGCACGGCCGGGATGCGGTCCGTGCGGAATGCCGTCGGGATGGTGCGTGATGGCGCCAAACTCGATGCCCTTGCGGCTCATGAAATCCTCGGAGGCGTAAAAAATCACTTCGTCGGAGTCCACGTTGCTGTGGTTGTACGGCGCCGGAATGGCATTCGGGTCGAAATCATACGGCCGCGGACAGAAGGAGCAGATCACGAATCCGTCCCCCTGGAAGGTCTGGTGCACCGGCGGCGGCTGGTGCACGCGCCCCACGATGGGCTCGAAGTCATGGATGTTGAACGTCCATGGATAGAAACATCCGTCCCAGCCCACGACGTCGAACGGGTGATGGTCCAGGATGTACTCCTGCAACGCGTCGTACTGCTTCACGAGGATGCGGAAGTCGCCCAGCTCATCGTACGTCTTCAACTCGCGCGGCACGCCAAAATCACGCTCCGAATAGGGCGCACCCTCGATCAGCTGCCCGAACTCGTTGCGGTAGCGCTTGGGCGGCCGGACATGACTGCGGCTCTCGTGCACCAGCAGGTTGGTGGGGCCGGCTGCGTTGTCCAGCTTCCAGCGATGCATGATGCCGCGATGAATCACGACGTAGTCGCCTGCGCGATACGGCAGGTCGCCGAACTGCGTCTCCAGCGTGCCCTGGCCCTTTGCCACGTACACCACTTCGTCAGCCTGCGCATTCCGGTAGAAGTGCGCGTCGATCTCGTCCGGCGCCACGTAATACATGGCGATGTCGCTGTTGAACAGCAGCGGCACCCGATCGAGCGTGGGACTGCCGCCGCCGGTCAGGCGCGAGGTGAACCACTTGCGGTGCTTCAGCGTCTCGTCGGTGTCCGCCTCGAGCGCCATGTCGCGCAGGCGACGCACGCTCTTGACGGTCGTAGGCGGATGGACGTGGTACAGCAACGCCGATGTGCCCGTGAAGCCTTCATGGCCGACGAGCTGCTCTGAATACAGGCCGCCATCGGGACGACGATGCACGGTGTGGCGTTTCTGCGGAACGCGACCCAGCGAGTGATAGTACGGCACATGAACCTCTGGCTCGGAACGATGGTGGTGCAGCATGACCGTCATGCACCGGTGGCGACATCAGCGCACAGCGAGGGAAAGCGTGCCCAGGCCGGGCGCGGTCGCGCGAATCCAGCTGCCGCCTGCAATCGGGATACCCTGCGGCGTACTTCCGTGCTCCACTGCGTGCGCCGGTTCGTGCTGTGGAAAGATGGTGAGCAGATCGCCGGGGCGCAGCGTATGCGTGCGGAGGGCCTCGCGCGCGAGAGTCATGAACGCCGAGTCTGCGGGTGCCGGCACGGCCTGCTTTATGTCGGGCGTGCCGTACACATCCAGCGGTGCGACACGCGTCAGCATCAGCGACTCGGGCCGACGCCGCGGCACGGCCACGAAAGGACCGACCGCACCAGGCATCAGCATTGACGCCCCATCAGGGCCGGTGTGCGGCCAGCCGATCACGAGCACCGAGCCGCTGAGCGCCTGCTCCAGCTGGTCATCCGGGCAGCGGTGCGTGGCCTCGATCATCTCACCCACCACGGCTGCCAGCCCCACCCGGGCGCCGGCCGCCTCGATCCGGCCCAGATGACCACCCGGTCCATGAAGCGTTGCCGGATCGGCGAAGTGCGGCGCGGTGCGGTCACGAACGCGGATCACGCTTCGCACCAGCGGAATCGGTGCAACAAGGTGCACATCACTTACAGCGAACACGGTTCGCGCCGCGCCGTGCACAATGGCTCCAGCCGTCTGTCGCAGCATGGCAAGACGCTCGAACGCGTCGAGGGCGTCGTTGATACCGAAGTGCGCCAGGTCCACGACCTGCTGCGCGTCGGGCGTGAGCAGGCCGACGTGCACGGCATCGCGCGCGTGCGGGATGAACGACACCAGGCGCAACGCGCTCAGCCGCGCACCCTGTTCAGTGGCCGGGCCGCTCACGATGCGCCTCTCATGCCAGCCAGCGCAGTGCTCAGAGGTTGCCGCGCAGCGCCTGCTCGCGCTCGATCGCCTCGAAGAGTGCCTTGAAGTTGCCCTTGCCGAAGCTGCGGGCGCCCTTCCGCTGGATGATCTCGTAGAACACGGTGGGACGATCCTGCACGGGCTTCGTGAAGATCTGCAGCAGGTAGCCGTCAGGATCCCGGTCGACGAGGATGCCCAGATCCTTCAAGGGCGCCAGGTCTTCCTCGATCGGCCCGACCCGATCGAGCAGCGTGTCGTAATAGGTCGTCGGTACCTTCAGAAAGTCGACGCCGCGACGCTTCAGCTCCGACACCGTGTGCACGATGTCGTTGGTGGCGAGGGCCAGGTGCTGCACGCCCGCGCCGCGGTAGAAGTCCAGGTACTCGTCGATCTGGCTCTTCTTCTTGCCGGCAGCGGGTTCGTTGATGGGAAACTTGATGCGGTCGTTCCCGCTGGCGACCACCTTCGACATGAGCGACGAATACTCGGTGCTGATGTCCTTGTCGTCGAAGGTGATGAGGTTGCGAAAACCCATCACGTCCTCGTAGAACTTGACCCACGTGTTCATCCTTCCCAGCTCGACGTTGCCGACGCAGTGGTCCACGTACTGGACACCGACCGGTGTAGTCACCAGCTCGGAACTGCGCGGCTCGAAACCGGGCATGAAAACGCCGGTATAGTCGCTGCGCTCGACGAGGGTGTGGATCGTCTCGCCGTAAGTGCAGATCGCGGCCGTGATGACCCGGCCATGTGCATCCTCGGAGATCTTCGGCTCGGCCCACGACTTTGCACCGCGCTCGAGGGCGATCGCGTACATGCCGCGCGCGTCGTCCACCCAGAGTGCGATGTCCTTCACACCATCGCCATGCAGGCGCACATGCTGGTTGATCCAGTGATCGGGATCGAAAGCGCTGGTGAGCACCAAACGGACTTTGTGCTGCTGCAGCACGTAGCTGCACGTCTCACGCTCGCCGGTTTCGGGGCCGCGGTAGGCGACCAGCTCGTAGCCGAACGTCGTGCGGTAGAAGTGCGCGGCCTGCTTCGCATTGCCCACCAGGAACTCGACGTAGTCAGTGCCGTTGAGCGGAAACGTGTCGATCGTGGCCGCAGCATCGGGGCGCGTCTGGGTTGCCATCAGTGTCCTGCCTCCAGGAAGCTGCGCAGGTCGGCCTCGCCGATGGCGGGCTCTCCGGGCGCGACATTGTTCAATTTTCCATCCTTCATCCACTGCTCCAGCCGCCGCACGTCGTCGAACAGCTGCTCGAAATCGTCGATGACGAAGAGCAGCGGCTGGTAGCGGTGGATCTCGAACGACTGATTGATCACCCACTCCAGCTGCATCGGCGCACGCTGCACGCTGGGGCTCTCCACCGCATGCTGCACCTCGCCGAAGCTGCTCAGCAGGCCGCTGCCGTAAACCTTGCATTCATCAGGCGTGGGGCCCCTCATGAGGCCGAACTCTATGGTGAACCAGAAGAAGCGCGCCATCGCCTGCTGGATCGACGTCAGCGTGCGAAGCTGCTCCTGCGTGTCGCTGATGCCCTGCACGATCTCGGCGGCGACATGGGCGCATTCGCCGAACTTGACCAGCGTGTCGGCGAACGCCGCATCCGTGTGCATCGGAACGTGACCACCGATGTCGTGGAAGATGTCGGGCTCGGGGAGGTAGTCCAGCACGTCGCCATCACGGATGGTGATCGTGGTGGGGAACTCGCGGTTGCGCAGGCAGTCGAAGAACCGGAACGCCGGCACGTAGCCGCTGACGGGCTTGGCGCGGAAGCCGGTTCGCGGCCGCATGAACTGGTTCACGTCCTCGAGCCGAGGCACGCGCGTCGGGTCCAGCGAGAGTGTGGTGATGCCATCCAGGAAGCGCTGGTTTGCATAGCGCGCCCAGCGAGGCGTCATCCGCTCGTACAGGCGGCGCCAGGTGTCGTGGTTCGCCTCGCTGTACTGCTCGTAGGGCTGCACGATGTACAACTCTCCACGTGCCTGGGCCGCTTCGATGTAGGGGGCCTTGGTGGTGGTCAGTCCGGGCGGAGCCGCCGCTGGTGCCGTCATCGGTGGTGAGGCTGGGGAATCGTGGAAGTTGGAGCGTCCGTCAGTGCAAGATACCGGCACGACACCGGTCCATGCGACAGGGTTCCACCCCTCGAGTGCGAATCCGGGACCGGACCATCACCGACGGGGATGGCCGCTGCACACGCGGCGGCGACTGCGCCCACCGGCTCGGCGTGCGCGGCACGCAGCCGGCGCACCGATCTGCGAGGCCGCCGGACGGTCGCACCACCTCGTGCATCGTGCGCACTCCCGGCGTGCGCGAGCTACCGTCACCAGCGCAAACGATGTCCATTGCACGGGCACATTCCCTCGGTTCCGCACGCCGCGGCCATGCCCCGCCCTTGCCTGCACCATGACACACGCATCGTCCAACGAACACCCTGCTGCGCCAGTTGCGGCACGGCACCCGCACGAAACGACGTTCCACGGCGAGACGGTCATCGATGATTACGCCTGGTTCCGGAATCGCGAGAATCCTGACGTCCGTGCGTATCTGGACGCGGAGAACGCCTACACGGATGCGCTGACTGCAGCCACGAAGCCGCTGCAGGAGACGCTCTACGCGGAGCTGGTGGCGCGGATCAGGGAGACGGACCTGAGCGTGCCGACGTGGGATGCGCCGTATTTTTATTACTCGCGCACGGTGGAGGGCAAGCCGTATCCCATCTTCTGTCGCAGGCTGGAACGGCTCGACGCACCGGAACAGGTGATCTTCGACCAGAACCGCGAGGCGCGTGGGCGATCGTTCTTCAGCCTTGGCGGATTCGAGGTCAGCCCGGATCACTCGTTGCTCGCCCTGCTCATCGACACCACGGGCTACGAGGACTTCACGCTCCGCATCAAGGACCTGCGCACGGGCACGTACCTGCGTGATCGCAAGGAGCGGATTGGCTTCGGGCTCGCGTGGGCCAATGACAGCCGGACGCTGTTCCACATGACCATGGACACGGCGAAACGCGCAGATCGCGTCTGGCGACACACGGTCGGCACTCCGGTACGAAAGGACGTGAATGTGTTTCACGAATCCGATGTGCTGTTCAACGCCGGCGTGCGCCGGCTGCGCAGCGGCCGCTTCATTGCCATCACCTCGGGCAGCTTCACACAGGGCGAAACGCATGTCATCGATGCCGCAGCCCCCGAATCCAGGCCGCGCCTGATTGCCGCCCGACGCACCGGCGTCGAGTACGACGTGGAGCACGGACACGGTCACTTCTGGATCGTGACGAACGACGATGCGCCGAACTTCAGGATCGCCCGCGTACGCGACGATGCCGGCGACCTGTCGCAGTGGAATGACTGGCTGGCGCACCGCGCCGGCGTGTTCGTCGAGGGCATCGACGTGTTCGGCGCGCATGCCGTGGTCAGCGAACGCCGCGACGGGCTGCGACGCCTGCATGTCACCACGCTCGCCACAGCTGCGCAGCACGACATCGGCTTTCCCGAGCCGGCTTACGGCGTGTCGCTGTCGCGAAACCCCATGTTCGAGACGACGGACCTGCGATTCAACTACTCGTCACTGGTGACACCGAACACCGTGATCGACTACGACCTGCACACGCGTGAACGGACGGTGCGGAAGCAGCAGGAGGTGCTTGGTGGCTACGACCCGTCGCAATACGGCGTGGAGCGATGCATGGTGCCGGCGCGCGACGGCGCGATGGTACCGGTGTCGCTGGTCTATCGGCTGCCACTGCTGCGTGACGGGCGGCGCCCGCTACTGGAATATGCCTACGGGTCGTACGGCGCGAACATGGAGCCGACGTTCAGCTCCACGCGCATCTCGCTGCTGGACCGCGGCATGATCTACGCCATCGCGCATGTCCGCGGCGGACAGGAAATGGGCCGCGCCTGGTATGACGATGGCAAGATGATGAAGAAGCTGAACACGTTCACCGATTTCATCGACGTGGGCGAGTTCCTGGTTTCCGGGCGCTACACCGCACCAGAGCGAATGGTGGCCAACGGCGGCAGCGCCGGTGGCCTGCTGATGGGTGTCGTGGCGAACATGCGGCCCGACCTGTACACGGCGATCGTCGCGGCCGTGCCGTTCGTCGACGTGATCAACACCATGTCCGACGCCAGCATTCCGCTCACCGCACAGGAGTGGGAGCAGTGGGGCAACCCGGCAAATCCCGAGGAATACGCGTACATGCGGCGGTATTCGCCGTACGAGAACGTCGACGCCAGGGCGTATCCGGCAATGCTGATCACCAGCGGGCTGACTGACAGTCGCGTGGCGTACTGGGAACCGACAAAGTGGGTGGCGCGGCTGCGTGCGCTGAAGACGGATACCAACCCGTTGCTGCTGCGCATGCACATGGGCGCCGGTCATGGCGGCAGCAGTGGGCGGTACGAGCGGCTCAGGGAAATCGCGTTCGATCATGCGTTCATTCTCGATCAGGTCGGACTCTCGGGGCCTTGACACTGAAGGGTCGTGGAGCCGGTGCGACGGGTGGTCCGCACCGGGCAGCGCGCCGTGTCTGACACGGAGGCACGGAAGCACGGCGTTTCTTCCCCGCTGCGCTTTCGTGCGCGCTGCGCTCTCGACTGCATGGAAAGTGGGTGCGTGCACGCGACGTCCGCCGCGTTCGTCGCCCTGTCGCCACTACGGGACGGTGTAACGCCGTGTCACGCTGCCACGGTGCGAGCCTGCACAGCAGACAAACGCACCGGGCAGCAGGCACGGATCGTCAGCGCGGCGGCTGAAGGTCGGGGTGGGTGGCGAGGTCGCGGAAGAACTGGAGGGACTCAGGGTTGGCGAGTGCGTCGGTGTTCAGGATCGGACGCCCGTGAATCACGTCGCGTACCGCGAGTTCGGTGATCTTGCCGCTCACCGTCCGTGGCAGGTCCGGCACGGCGAGGATCACCTTCGGCACGTGATGCGGGCTGGCCTCGGCGCGTATCCTGGCGCGGATCGCCTGCCGCAACATGTCGTCCAGCAGCTGGCCCTCGCGCAGGCGCACGAACAGCACGATCCGCACCTCGGGCGTGCCGTCGACGGTGATGTCCTGCCCCACGACGACACTCTCGAGCACCTCGGGCATCTGCTCCACCTGCCGGTAGATCTCGGCGGTGCCGATGCGCACACCGCCGGGGTTCAAAGTCGCGTCGCTGCGCCCGAGGATCACGAGTCCGTGATGCGACGTGCGCTGCGCCCAGTCGCCATGGCGCCATGCGCCGTCGAAGTGCTCGAAGTAGGCGGCACGGTACTTCGAACCATCGGCGTCATTCCAGAACGCGACGGGCATGCTTGGAAACGGACGTGTGCACACCAGTTCACCGGGCATGCCGATGACGGGGTTGCCGTCAGGATCCCACACCTCCACCGCCATGCCCAGGCCAAGGCACTGCAGTTCGCCGCGGTGGACAGGCAGCGTGGGCGCGCCGAGTGCAAAGCAGGAAATGATGTCGGTACCACCGCTGATGCTGCTCAGGCGAACGCGTGGCGAGATCGCGTCGCTGACCCAGTCATACGAGTGCTCGGCCAGCGGACTGCCGGTGCTGTAGATCACCTCCAGCGCGTCGAGCACATGGTCGCGTGCAGGCTGTTGTCCCAGCTTTTGCGCCATCGCGAGAAATTTCGCGCTGGTGCCGAAATGCGTGAGCTTTTCATCACCAGCCAGGCGCCAGAGGATACCGGTTTCACGCTGCGGAATCGGCGAACCATCGTACAGCACGATCGTCGCACCGACAGCAAGACCGCTGACCAGCCAGTTCCACATCATCCAGCCGCAGGTCGTGTAGTAGAACATGCGGCTGTCGCGGCGCAGGTCACCATGCAGCACATGTTCCTTCAGGTGCTGCAGCAGCGTGCCGCCATGCCCGTGCACCATGCACTTGGGCAGGCCGGTGGTGCCTGACGAGTACATGATGAACAACGGGTGATCGAACGGCACGCGCACCGCCGAAAACACATCCGGTGGTTCATCACGACCCAGGTCTCGCCAGTCCATTGCCTTCGGCAGGTCGTGCAGTGCCGGTTCGGCCTCGATGTTCGGCACGATGACCAGGTGCTGCACCGTGGGCAATGCGTTGCAGAGGTCACGGGCGCGACCGAGCGTGTCGATGTTCCTGCCGCCGTAGCGATAGCCATCAGCGGCAATGAGCACCCTGGGCTCGACCTGTCCGAAGCGATCGAGCACACCTTTGTGGCCGAAGTCGGGTGAGCACGACGTCCAGATTGCGCCCAGCGCAGTTGTGGCGATCATCGCGATGACGGTCTCGCCGATGTTCGGCATGAACGCCGCCACGACATCGCCTTTCGTGACGCCAAGCGCACGCAGGCCCTGCGTCACGCGCGCGACGTCAGTGAAAAGCTCCGCATACGTCCAGCTGCGCGTGCACCCGCGTTCCGTCCACGCTACGATCGCCACGCGCGTGTCGCGATGCCGCACGAGATGCTCGGCGTAGTTCAGCGCAGCATTCGGGAACCAGCGCGGACCGGTGACCGTGCCGGGCGGCTCCATGCGATCGAGCGCGACGCCTGCCGGTGATGACGGATCGCCGCCGTCGAGCGCCGTCGCGGATACATCACACGCGCGCCACAGCTCGCGCCAGAACGTCGCGCGTTCGCGCACCGACCAGGTGTGCAGGTGCGTGTAGTCGTCGCCGACCGCGGTCGCGCCATGCGTGGCGCGCATGAGATGCTGAAACCGCGCGAGCTGTGTGTGCGCCGCGTGTCGCGCCTGAGGCGTCCAGACCGCCGTCACCCGAAAATTCCAACGGCGATCGATGCCGTGCAGCGGATCTGACGCACGCACGTGCCGGCAGCTGCCGACACTGACGGTGAGATGACTGTGGTGCCGATACCGCAGCCACCAGCAAACATGTGATGGCGGACGGCTTCGTATGTGGCTGCCGTGCAACGGTTTACTGGCTCAATGGCTGAGCGCAGCGCCTTGTGACGACCAATGGTCGGGCTCGTCTTGAGAATGTAAGAAGGCACCCCTGCGCCACCGCGCGAAGACGCGCCCTGCGGCAAGGTCACATGCATCACGCCCGTTCGCTCCTGCTGTTCTCCATCTGTGCTCTCGGTCTTGGTCGGCCGTCGGTGCTCGACGCCCAGGGTGTCGCGGCGGTGTACGCCGCGGATGCCGCGCGTTTTGCACCCATTCCGCGAACGTCGCTCGCGGCAACGACGGATCGAATGACGCCCGGTGACGCGCCGACCAGTGCTGTCGACGCGACCATGGAAAACTACCTGTCTGAACACCTGCTCGTGCGCGACTCCGTGGTGCGCCGCTGGGCCGAGCGACGCGGTGAACCAGTGCGCATCTGGATCCAGCCTGCCCGCGATCTCGCCGGCTGGGACGACTCGTTCACCGCGATGGCCGAGCAGGCGTTCGACACCTGGACGGCCGTTGGCCTGCCGGTTCGCTTCCGCGTGGTCCGCGACTCTGCGGCGGCCGAGATCCATCTGGTCTGGACCGACAAGCTCGGCGATGACGAGAGCGGTCGCACTGTCTGGTGGAGTACCTCGCAGGGTTGGATCACGCGGGCCCGTGTCACGCTCAGCACGCACGCCAGTGACGGATTCGCGCAGACGCCGCGTGCCCTTCGCGCGGTGGCGCTGCACGAGATCGGGCATGCGCTGGGCCTGGGTCATACCGCCGATGCCCGCAACATCATGGCGCCGTGGGTCGAGGTGGCCGAACTGAGCGTCGCCGATCGCAACACCGCGTCCCTGCTGTACCGCATGCCTGTGGGAAGGGTGGCGGCTGGCACCGTGGTCGAGTCGCAGAATGATGCCACCGGCACGCAGGCGGCACGCCGTGTACGGAGCACGACCCGCGAGTAATTCGTGTCTTCGTGCGCGCCACGGTGTCCGCCATGAGCGGGCATCGTGCGTTTGCGCATGGACGCGCGCCGTACGATTCCGAGTGCGTTTCGTGACGCGCGACGACTGCCGCTCTGCCGCGCGATACACGAGCATACAGGCATGAAACTTCTCCGCTTCGCCTGCGTCGGCGCCGCACTTGGCGCGTATCCTCTCAGCCATGCCGCGCCAGTCGATCGCCCGACGCGTGCGCCGCTGCCGGTGATCATCGCGCATCGCGGTGCCAGCGGTGACAGGCCCGAACACACGCTCGAGAGCTATGCGCTGGCCGTGAACGTCGGCGCGGACTACATCGAGCCGGATCTCGTGAGCACGAAGGACGGAATCCTGGTCGCGCGGCACGAGAACGAGATCGGCGGCACGACGGATGTCGCCGCGAAGTTCACCGATCGGCGGCGCACGCAGGTCATTGACGGTGACTCGATCACCGGCTGGTGGACCGAGGATTTCACGTTGGCCGAATTGAAGACACTGCGCGCGCGCGAGCGCATTCCGTCGCGCGGGCATTCGTACGACGGACAGTTCGAGATACCGACCTTCGACGAGGTGCTGGACCTTGCGGCGCGCCTCGGCCGCGAGCGCGGTCGCGCGGTCGGTGTGTATCCGGAAACGAAGCACGCGGCGCACTTCCGCTCACTGGGCCTGCCGATCGAGGAAAAGCTCGTCGCGTCACTGCAGCGCGTGGGCTGGAACAGGCGCAACGCACCGGTCTTCATCCAAAGCTTCGAGATCCGGAGCCTGATCCGGCTGCGGCCGATGACGCGCGTACGCCTCGTGCAGCTGGTGAACGTTGCCGCGTCGCCGCCTGATTCCGCCACAGTGACCTTCACGTCCATGCAGACGCCCGAAGGGCTGCGTCGCGTGCGGCGATACGCCGACGGCATCGGCGCCGCGAAGGAGCTGATCCTGCGCGCGCGTCCTGATGGCAGCGTCGGTCAGCCCACGACGCTCGTGCGGGATGCGCATGCCGCAGGCCTGCTGGTGCACATCTGGACCATTCGCAGCGATGTGCCGTTCCTGCCGGCGATGTGGCGTGGCGACCAGGCTGCAGAGCTTCGGGCATTCAAGGCGGCGGGCGTGGACGGGCTGTTCACCGACTTCCCGGGGCATGCCGTCGCGGCGCTGCGCGGCGCGGGTGCGCGGTGACCTGAGAGGGCGCTGCGCTGCACCGGTCGATACACTTGGGCCGATGTGGCTACTTCTCCTTCCCCTGCTCGCGCAGGTCCCCACGGACCCTGCCCTCCTCGACGCCGAACATGCCCGCCGGCAAGGCGCACCTGCGCTGCGCGCTGCGGCTGCCGGCGGTGACCCGCGCGCGCAGCAGGGTGCCGCGCGCGCGCTGGGCCGACTGGAGGACCCCGCCAATGCCGGCGCACTGATGCCGCTGCTGTCGTCCCCCAGCGCACCGGTACGGCGCGCGGCGGCAGGTGCACTGGCGCAGCTCCGCGTCTCGCACGACTTCAGCGCGCTGCTGCGCACGGAGCGCGACCCGACCGTCCGCGCGAGCATGTACGAGGCGGCCGGTCGCACGCGCGAGCGCAGCGGCGCCGTGGAAGCGATGCTCGCGACTGGACTGACCGATGCCGATCCGACGGCGCGTGCCGGCGCCGCGCGCGGACTGGAGTCTCTCATGCGGCTCGATGCGACGAAGACGCCAGTGCAGCCGGCGACGGTCGCGGCACTGCATGCCGCTCTCACGGCAAACACTGGCCGCGAGATTCGCCAGTTGCTGCTGCTGGCAATGAGTGCCGGCGGTGACCGTGATTCGGCCGCCCTGACCGCGGCACTGCGCGACACCAGCGCACTGGTACGCCGCCTGGCGGTGATGGGCCTGCGCACCTGGGTGGACGATCCGACCCCGATGGTGCGTTACGAGGCGCTGCGCGTCGCGGGCACCTGCGAACGCGCGGAGCAATCACTCGCGGGCTTCGGCGGACATGTGACGCTGGCAGCCATCCAGGTGCTCGGCGTGCAGCGATGTGCCGGTACGTCGCTGCGCCAACGGGTCACTGGCGATGCGGACTGGCGTATCCGCGCGCAGGCGCTGGAGGCGATCGCCGCCGGTGACGCCGCCGCGGCCGCACCGTTGCTGGCCGGCATGCTGAACGATCCGGTGTGGCAGGTTCGCGCCGCCGTGGCGCGTGTCGCGCGCATCGTGAAGGACACCGCGGCACTGGCGCGGCTTGCACGTGACACGGCGCCCAACGTGGCGATCGAGGCGATCACCACATCGGAGGACGCGGTGGGCGTGCTGCGCAGCGAGCATGCGGGCCTGCTGCTGGCTGCGGCCGAACGCCTGAAGGATGCACCCGACCTGCGTGCACGTCTGCCGCGGCTCGTCGGCACGTTCAATCGCCTCACGGCCGACGGCACCATGACCGTGCGCGACGCACGCGTGGCGATTTTGACACGCATCGGCGAAGTCGCGGACACGAGCACCAACGCCGTGCTGCGGGACGCGCTGTACGATCGTGATCCGGCGATCGCCACCCTGGCCGCCCGCATCCTGAGTGCGCGGATGGGAACGACCGTGAGCCCGGGCACCACGCAGCTGCCGATTCCGCCCATTCCGCCAGCGAACTACATCCGCGCATTGCAGGGCGCCAGCGCGCGCATCACGATGAAGGGACTCGGCACGATGACGGTGGACCTGCTCACCGACGAGGCGCCGGTCACGGTGGGCGTGTTCGCGCAGCTCGCCGAGTCGGGGCAGTACGACGGACTCACCTTCCATCGCATCGTACCGAACTTCGTGATTCAGGGCGGGAGTCCGGGGGCCGACGAATACGATGGCCGGACGCGCGAGTTCATGCGCGACGAGGTCGGCTTTGCGCGCAATGCCCGCGGCACCATCGGCATCTCGACACGTGGGCGCGACACGGGCGACGGGCAGATCTACTTCAACCTCGTGGACAACGTGCGTCTCGATCGCGACTACACCGTGATGGCCACGATGCGACGCGGCCTGGATGTGATGGACCGCATCCAGGCCGGCGACGTCATCGAGCGCATCGAGATCGTGCGTGCTACTTCACCCGCTTGCCGCCCTGGAGCACGACCTTCACGTCGCGCATCACCGTCATGTCGGTAAGCGGATCACCGCGCACCATGATGATGTCGGCATAGCGACCCGCGGCAATCACGCCGAAGTTCGCCTCGTTCTTGAGAAAGCGCGCGGGCCAGAGCGTGGCGCTCTGGATGGTTTCCATCGGCGACACGCCGAGCTCCACCCACTTCACCATCTCTCGCCAGGTGGCGTCGTTGTGGAACATGGACGGAATGCCGGCATCGGTGCCGATCATCATGCGCACGCCCGTCTCGCGCAGCTGCGCGAACTTGTGCCGGAGCAACGGCACGCGTGACGGAAAGAGCGCGTAGTACGGTAGCTGCGGGATGTTGGACAGCGACGCGCGAATCTCCTTCCACATGGTGTCCGGCATGAACTCGTGCCACGCCGGATCATCGATCCGCTCGGGAAAGATGCTGCCGGTGAAGAACATGGTGTAGAGCGGCGAGATCGTTGGTGTCCAGTACAGGCTGGAGTTGCGTTCGCGCAGCAGTTTCAGCACGTCCTCGGCGTATCCCGGCGCGGTGCCGAGCCCCGTGTGCTCGAAGTTGTCCACGTTGTGCTTCAGGCCAATGCGGATCTCTTCCATGCGATGTGCATGCGCGACGACCTGCTTGCCGCGCTTGTGCGTCGTCTCGACGACCGCCGCGACCTCGGCGTCCGTCATCTGATCCTGATCGATCAGCTTGATCATGTCCACGCCGGCATCGAGCAGCGTCGTGACTTTCTTCCGCGCGTCATCTGCGCCGGTCACGCCCCAGCGGAATGCTTCCTCGTACCGCTCGTACGCCGCGTGCTGTATGAACGGCCCCGTGACGAACAGGCGCGGGCCTGGAATTTCGCCAGCCGCGATCCGCTTCTTCACCGACAAGATATCGTCCAGCCGTGCGCCCAGGTCGCGTGCAGTGGTGACACCCGCCATCAGCAGCTGCTTCGCGGCGATCGGCATCACGACCGTCGCGTCCTGCGTGCCGTAAAGGTCATTCCAGCGCTTGTAGTCGCCATGCCCGACCAGATGCAGATGCACATGCATGTCGATCATGCCGGGCATGACCGTGTGCCCATTGGCATCGATGACCGTGGCGCCGTCGGGCACCGGCAGCTCGCCGACGCGACCGACCGCGGCGATGCGCTCACCGGCTATGAGGATCACGCCGTTCTCGATCACCGGACCACCGTATCCATCAATGATCCGGCCGCCGACGATTGCCGACGTGATGCGCGGCGAGGCCTGTGCCAGCAGCAGAACCGGCGCGACGAGGATCGCGCTGGCGGCGAGCAGTGTGCGTTGCAGATGCCGCATCAGCGGGCCCCTCGCGCTGCGGACGACGTCGCCGTGACTGGCGTCGATTGAGCGCCAAGCGCATTCCAGTTCGCAATTGCATTGAAGGCCAGCGCCATCGCACCCTGGTTCTGCCAGCGATACCAGGGCCGCGTGCCCATCAGGATCACATGTCCGTTGCCGACCGGTGCATCCACGACGGCTGCGCGGCCCGCCATCTCGCCACCACCGGCAATGAGGCCCGACATCAGCAGCGAGTCGGCGTTCTGTGCCCATCGCACCACGACGCGCGGTCGCATGCGGTTGGCGGCGGCCACGATGGCTGTATCCACCGGCGTGCCGCCAATGCCCATCAGCGGCCCGCTCGGTGCCGCCGCGGCTGCACCGCCGCCGCCCTGGCCACCACCACCCGCCGCCACCTGCAGCACCGGCGCCTGCGAGAAGAACAGCGGGAAGCTGCGACGATCGTAGCCATAGAGCATCGGGTGGGTGGCCGTCACCACCTCGCCGCGAAACACGCCACCGCGAGCGCGAAGGTTTGGTGTGTCCACGGCGCTGACCTGCGGATGGAAGCCCATGTCGGCCACGAACTTCGAGGTGGCACCCTCGGTGAACAGCAGGCCACCACGCTCGACGAAGCGACGCAAGGCCAGCAGGCCGTCCAGGCCCATGCCGGGGCGCACGTCATCAGTCTGGTCAGGCCCGCCCAGCTGCGGTGTGCGGCTGCTCTTGCGATACGGCACGGGCGGTCCGGCCATGGAGCGACCGTTGAGCAGATTGGCCGCGGGGCCGCCGACATGCGGATAGATCACGACGTCGAACTTTTCGAGCACGCCGGGTGCGCGAATCTGCTGCTCGGAGATCGTCGTGAACGGCACGCCGAGTCGATCGAATGCGTACCGCACCCACCCTTCGTCCTGCGTCGAGATCCACGAGTGCATGATCGCGATGCGCGGCAGCGTGAGCGTGTGCGTCGCGACACCGGCGTCGGAGCCGGCGACTGCCGCAAGGCCCAGCGACGCGATGCTTGCACGAACCGCCGGTGCATCGGCGACGAGAAAGGTACCGGCCGCGTAGCTGGTGCCGTTCAGCGTGAACGCGCTGTCGGCGACGCGAACACGTGCGCCAGCCACCTTCCACGGCACAATCGACGAGCGCCAGTCGCCGAGATGCGGGACGATCAGCGTGGCACCCGTGCCGGCCAGCGTGCCCGTGACGTTCGCGTCGGCGGTCAGCATGCGCATCGGCTTCACGAGCACCGTGGAATCGGCGATCTTGAGTGTGATGACATGACGCAGCAGGTCCATCGTCCAGCCGGTATCGTCGTACGGCTGCGGATCACTGGGCTTGAAGCTCTGCAGCGCCAGCACCGTGCGCGGGAACTGCGTGTACGGCTGGTCGAGTCGCACGATCCAGTCGCCCGACTCGACTCGCACGGAGTCCTTCCCTGCACCGAGCGTGAACGGCGCCGTTGCCTCGTGCACTTCCGTGCCCTGCGTGCGGAACAGGTTCATCATGTCGGCCGCTTCTGCGGCATGGCGCTGCCCGCGAGGCACCACGAACGCATACGGTGCCGCCCGCAGTCCGCGCGCGATCGTGCGCTCGGCCTTCGTGACGGCGTTCTCGAGATATTTCTGGCGGTTGTCCGCCACATGACGCAGTGCGACCAGTACGCCCGACTGCTGGTAGTTGACGTTGCTGCGAATGCACCAGCGAATACCGTTCACCGGCGGGTTGGGCCGGTACCACTGTACTGACGTGGCCGTGGCGGGCAGCTGCACGTTGTCCTGACAGTCCGCACCGCTCGACGTGTACGTCTCGTAGAAGCGGCCGATGGAGTTGTGCAGGTTTGCAATGGAAAGGCCGTAGTTCGGCGCCCAGCCGTCGTAGAACTGATATGTGAACACGCCGGGCAGGCCGCGACGCGTGAGTTCCGTGATCTCGGAGTACGCCAGCGAGAACCACTCGTCGATCTGGATGGCGTCGTACTCGGTGTTGTACGGACCTGTGCCGGTACTGGTGTAGAGAAACGGCACCGACTCGTGCAGGTCATGCGTGACCGTGGGGCGCCAGTCGAGAAACGTCTTCAGAAACGCGCGTGACAACTCGAGCGTCAGGGCCATACCGTCGCGGTTGTTGTCATGCGCGACGTACTTGCCCCAGTACGGCAACCCGATGCCGGCGTTCGTCGGCAGGTTCAGGCGACGATTCTGCTGGTAGAAGTCCACGTAGTGATCACGGCCGTCGACTTCCCAGACCGGGATGATCATCGTGATGACGTTTTCGCGGATCACGCGAACCTGCTCGCCTTCATCCACGGCCAGGCGATACAGCAGCTCGAGCATCGCTTCGGGGCTGCCGGTTTCGGTGGAGTGCAGGGCGCCACTGAGCAGGTAAACCGGCTTGCCGAGCTTCACCAGCGACGCGCGTTCTGCGACAGACAATCCGCGCGGGTCGCTCAGCTTGCGCAAAATGGCCTTGTAGTCGTCGAGCTTTGCCATCGTCGCTTCGTCGGCGACGATGCCCATGACCATTTCGCGACCCTCCTCGGACTTGCCGAGGCTGACGACCTGCACGCGCTTCGACGCAGCAGCGACCGCGCGGAAGTAGGTCGCGGCCTCGGCGCTGTAGGCCAGCCGTCCGATGGTACCCGGCACGTACCCCAGCGTCTTCAGCGGCGTGGGCACCGTGGTCGACGCCGGCATGTAATCCACGAGATCCGTGATGAACTTGTACTGCGGATGCGTTGGCGTGAGCTCGAGGATTCGCGCCGTGTAGGCAGAGTCGATGGCCTGGGCGCCACGTTGCGCCAGGAGGGGAACAGTCGTGAAGGCCGCGACGGCGAGGCCGAGCAGTCTGCGCATCATGATGAGTGGGCGGGAGTTGTGGTCACTACGCCGACTCCCGTCAACTCGCTGGGCGGCGCGGCGATGCTCGTCAGCGTGGCGCGATGCGCAGCTCGGCGACGTGCACGGCGCTGGTGGGTCCGGAAACGGTCCATGCCAGCGCCAGGGTGCTGCCGCGGCGTGCCATGCGCGGGAAGCCGCTGGCGCGACCCAACGTCAGCTTCGCGACGGTGAACGTCGGCTCGGCCACTCCGTCGGCGGCGCGCACGATACGCGCGCGCACCTCCGACGTTTCCTTGCCCGTGCGCTCGATCCACGTGACGACGGCGTCACCGCTGTCGAGCAGCTCCACGTCGACACGTCCGGCGGGCGTGCCATCGTCGATGCGGACGGGTGCCCCGAACGTCGCTCCAGCGTCGTGCGAGAATACCAGCTGCACCTTTGCCGTGTCGCGCGCGCCCGTGAACCAGACGGCTGCGACGTCGTCACCGCTGGCCGAGATGGCCGGGCCGTTGACCGGGCAGGCGTCGATGACCCAGTTGTCTGCATGCAGCGGCGTGGACGCCGTCCACTGCCCGTCCACCAGTCGCCGGAGGCTGATGTCGCGTGTCTCGGTCTCGCTCCGGTCACGGTACAGCACCACGGGGCCGCGCGACGTCACGGCGGCCGCGGTCTGGCAGCAGTCGCAGGTGCGCTCATCGAGAATCGACTCCGCTCCGGACACGATGCCGCCGCGACTCCATCGGGCGACGGCGAGACGCATGGGCGGGCCATGCCCCTCCACGACCGGTGCACCAGCGGGCGAGGGTGGCGCGGCGCGACCATTGAGGAACAGGATGTCGGCGGACGAGTCGGCGCGCGGGAGCAGCGTGACGAACCCGTGCTCTGCAGGAATGCCCGGTGCGTGCGGCGTGAGATCGGGCGTCCAGGTGCGTCCGGCGTCGGTGGAGCTGGACAGGCGAATGTCGTAGGCGTACTTGCCCGACCCGTTCTTCTGCAGCCAGTGCGCCAGCAGGCGTCCGTCGGCGAGTGTGACCACCGAGGGAAAATCGGCCCAATTCACGAATAGGTTCTTCGCCCTCACGACCTCAGCCGGAGCCGACCAGGTGTCGTCGGCGCCAAGCGTGGCGAGCCGCAGCACGACCGTGACGGAATCCGGCTCCCGCTGCAGCCAACTCAACATTACACTCCCGTTGGGAGACGCACTGACGAACGGTTCGGCGGCGTTGGCGCCAGCCGGCGACGGCAGCGGCTTCATGCTGAGGCGCTGCAAGGTTGATGGCGCCTCGGATCGGGCGCAGGCGGCGAGTGCGGTGATGGCCAGCACTCGACAGACGTGGGAATGGATGGGGCGCATCGGCGTCAGGTGTTGAGAAGTCGTGAAGGTGCCGTACCTGCAGCCGCCGGTCAATGCGATCGGCATGTTCCAGGGCCGAATTCATACTCTGCTGTGCCACGCGCATAAATGTTCCGGTTCTGCATTCCGCTTTCCGTTCCTCTGTCCTGACTGATCGTGCCTGCTTCCATGCCCCCCGTTCGATCGCTCGCCCGACGCTCTTTCATGGCGCGCCTTGGTGCGAGCCTGGCCGCACTGACCAGTGTTTCACTCGGCGGTGCCGACGTGGCCGCGGCCGCGTCGCTGCGCAGCGCGCCGTGGCAGCCGGCACGTCACCCGCAGGATGACTGGTTCGAGGAGCTTCCGGGAAAGCACCGATTCTTCTTCGACGCGACATCCGCGGTGGGCGCCGGCGAGGCCATCGCCTTCGCGACGAACTTCCTCGTCGCGAGCGCGAAGGGTTATCAGCTTGGCGAGTCGGAGAACGCGATCGTGATCGGGTTGCGGCATCATGCGACGCTGTTCGCCTTCAGTGACGCGATCTGGCAGAAGTACGGCGTGCCGCTCAGCGAGCGCATCTCGTATGTCGATCCGCGAACCAGGCAACCACCCGTCGTCAACGTCTATCAGGCGACCGGCTACGGTGCGCTGCTGCCCAATCGCGAAACGACGCTGAATGCGATGGCGAAGCGTGGCGTGCATTTCGCCCTCTGCGACATGGCCACGCAGGTGTATGCGGGCGTTGCTGCAGGCAAGCTGGGGCTGAAGGCGAGCGACGTGTACGAGGAGCTGCGCGCCTCGGCCTTGCCGAACGCCCACTTCGTGGCGGCGGGCATCGTGGCCGTCAATCGTGCACAGGAGCGTGGCTACACGATCCAGCACATTGGCTGAGCTGACCGTGCTCGAGTTGCCCAAGCGGACAGGGGCCGACGTTTTCTCCGATCCCCGTCTGCGTCAGGTGCTGGTGGTGCTGGTTCTGGCACTCGGCTACTTCGCGACGGCAGACGTCGGCCTCGCGATCAGCCGGCAGGCGGGCAACATCGCGACGCTCTGGCCGCCGAACGGCATGCTGGTCGCCGTGCTGCTGCTGACCCCGCGACGACGCTGGACCGAGGTGCTCGTGGCCGGGGTCATCGGCAGCATGGCCGCCAACATTTACAACGGCAACACGTACATCACGGCTGCTTCCATCACGGTGGCGAACCTGATCGAAGCTGGCATCGCCGCGACCATCATCAGCGGTCAGGCCGCGCGGCGCGTGCTCTTTCAACGATCCACGGACGTGGCGGTGCTGATCATCGCGGCCGTGACGGCGGCGCTGGTCGCGGGTGCCGTGAGCGCCACGTCGGCCATGCTGCTCTCGGGTGCGCCGTTCACGACGACCTTCATCAAGTGGGTGCTCGGCGACGTGCTGGGGCTGCTCGTGGTGATGCCCATCGCGATGATTGCTCATTCGCACGTGACGCGCGGCCCCGACCTCATGATGTCACGACGGTCGCAGGTCGAGGCGATGCTGCTGCTGGCGGTCGTGCTGACGGTAAGCGTGGCCGTGTACTCGCCTGGCGCGCCGCCCGTGCAATACCTCGTGATGCCGACCGTGCTGCTGGCTTCGTTCCGGCTTGGCCCGCTCGGCGCAGCGCTGTCGACGGTGATCGTGGCCGTCATCGGCTCGCTGAGCACCGTGATGGCTTCGCGGGCCGGTGCGCTGGCGCCGGACGAGGCGACGCTGCGTGTGTTCAACTTCCAGCTGAACCTCGCGGTGCTGTTTCTCACGGCATTGCCGATCGGCTCCGCAATGGCACAGCGTTCGCAGCTCGAGCAGGACCTGATCGACGAGAAAGAGCGATCAGACCGTTTCGCCGGTGACATGGCATCACTGGTCAACGTGGACGACCTCACGGGTCTCGCGACACGGCGCTTCTTTCTGGAGAAGCTGGATGCGTTGGCCGCGACGGCACGGCGCCTGACGCAGCCGCTCACCCTCGCGATGATCGACATCGATCACTTCAAGCCGATCAATGATCAGCACGGTCACGCTGTGGGCGACGCCGTGTTGAGGGCGATCGGCGTCGCCTGTCGCAACGCGGTGCGGACCAACGACGTGATCGGTCGGCTTGGTGGCGAGGAGTTCGCGATGCTGATGCCCCTGACCGACCAGCAGGCAGCATACCGCATCGTGGATCGGCTGCGCGAGGCGGTTGCCGCAATCACGATTCCCACCGGCGACGGCCGCACCGTCTCCGTGACCATCAGCGTCGGCATGGCGATGTTCGTGGACCAGCAGATCGACCGGCTGCTGCTGGACGCCGATCGTGCGTTGTATGTCGCGAAGGAGCGCGGCCGCAACCGCGTGGTGCTGGCCGACGGCACGTCGGTGCTGGCGCCTCGTGAAGTGCCGCCACACACTGTCTAGAAAAGCGACTCGCCCATCACGCGATCAGACCGCGTGCGAGTATCGCACCGGCAGGTCGAGGGCGACACGGTACGCGTCGAGCGTGCCGCACAACGCGCGCAGAAAGAACCGGCCGAGCGGCGTCACGACCACACGTTCGCTCTGGAACTCGACCAGGCCGTCGGCGGCGAATTCCTCGAAGCGATCGACAAGCTCGTACATATCGCCAAGGAAGAGGTCGTACGGCAACTCGGCGTTGCACAACAGGTGCGTGATGGCCGCAGCACGATCCGTGTCGTCAGGTGACCGCACGTGCCCCTGTTCCAGCGGCAGCTGCCGTGCGCCCACGGCGCGCTGCCAGGCCACAGGGTCGGCCGTGTTCTGCACACACCATCCATTCAGCTCCGACATCGCGCCCGTGCCCAGTCCCAGCATGTTCGTGCCGGCACGCATGGTGTACCCCATGCCGGTGCGCGAGAGGCGACCATCATCGGCGGCCAGTACCAGCGCGTCGTCGGCACGGACGAAGTGATCCGCACCGATCCACGCATACCCGGATGCTGCGAGCAGGCAGACTGCATCGCGGAACATGCCGAACCGTTCACGCCCCAGCTGCAGCGTTAAATCGTCGGTCCGCTTGAGGTGCGCACGCAGCCAGGGCACGCGTGCCGCGCCGTGGCAGGCCACGCGATCCGCCGCAAGCTCCACGACGGTCGTCAATGATCGGGCGAAGCTTTCGGCACCCTGTCCCGGCAGGCCGAACAGCAGTTCGAGCTCCACACAATCGAAGCCGGCGATTCGCGCCTGCGCGACAGCGTCGCGGAGCGGCTGCTCCGGCTGGTGCACGCGGCCGGTGGCAAGGCGAGCCGCAGGATCCAGATCCTGCACCCCGAAACAAATGCGGCGAAAGCCGAGCGAGACCAGCGTGTTCAGCTGCGCCGGCGTGGCCAGGCGCGGGTCAGCATCAATGGAGCACTTCGTCTGCGCGTCGATGTCGAACGCGTGCTGCAGCATGTCCGCCAGTCGGGCGAGCTGCTCGTCGTCGAGCAGGTTGGGCGTACCGCCGCCCCAGTGCATCTCGTGCACGCGAGGCCGATCACCGATGGCTCTGGCAACGATGTCGATCTCGTGTTCCAGTCGATCAAGATACTGATCCACACGTTCAGCACGGCTCGTGAGCGTGGCCAGGCCGCCACACGAGAGGCAGCCCGAATCGCAGAACGGAAGGTGAACGTGCAGCGCAAGTGGAACGGTGCTGCCATGCAGCGTGGAAAGCTGCTGAGTCCAGGCGTCACACGTAAAGACACCCGTCCAGTCACGCCGGCTGGGGTAATGCCCATACGTCGGCACTGCCACATCGTATTGCGACAGGAGCGCCGCTGCCTTGTCTGCCACGTGTCGCAGCGACGTCGACGGGTGTACGGGCCCGACCGGGTCACACTGCATGGACACCCCGCCAGTGAGCGAGCAATGAATGGATGATCACGCGGAAATCGCACAGCTGACGACACAACGAACGAAATTCATGAGACTTGGGCGAACTCGTCGTATGCTGCGTGAAGGCAGTGTGCGACGTGCACCAGCTTAGCGCAATCAGGCGATTACCATACGTGCATGCATCGCCCACTACGCACCTGCCGCGCAATCGCGATGGTGACAAGGAAAGCGGACGCGCGAGCGCGCGCAACGTCACGGATAAGTCCGGTGTGGCACGGCAAATGCACTATTATAGAGGCGTCGGCACCATCAGACGTCTTCGGTGCGGCGCACGGACGGTGGTACGCCAGCGTCCATGTTCATTCTCAGCGGGAACGCATCATGCTCATGACTATCGTCGTTGTCCTCGTCGTACTCTGGCTGCTTGGCATGGTCACTGCCACCACGATGGGTGGACTCGTACACGTGTTGCTCGTTCTGGCGGTCATCGTGGTGCTGGTTCGCGTGATTCAGGGACGACGCGTCATCTGAGGAAGGGCACGTGACCTTTGGCGCTATGTCATGCGACGCGTGCACGCGTCGGAGGAATGACGGTCGCCGCCGTGGCTTGACGTGAGCACGCGTGCCGAACGGTCGAGAGCAGAAGCCTCCGACGAGTTACTCACTGGTCCGATCGTCGGGGAGCTGCTCGGCGCCGACCATCTAGCTGCGCGGGCGCGCGACGTGGCGCGCAGTCAGCGGCTGATGCAGACGCGGGCACCACTACGTCCTGCGCGTCTGCTTGCGCGACTGGCCGAGACGCGCGAGATCTTGAGTGAGGCGCAGGTGCGCCTGCTGGTGGCCAGCGCGTCCAACGTAGATGCAGGCCCTGCGGCAGAGTGGCTTCTCGACAACTATCACGTGGTGCAGGAGCACCTGCAGGAAGTGCGTGCCAGCCTGCCGGGCGCGTACTATCGGGAGTTACCAGAACTCTCCAACGGTCCGCTGACAGGATATCCGCGCGTGTACGAGATGGCGATCTCGCTGATCTCGCACACCGAGGCGCGCGTGGACCTCGAGAACGTGGACCTGTACGTCGAGGCGTTTCAGGGCGTGTCACCGCTTGCCGTCGGCGAGCTCTGGGCCATGCCGGCCATGCTGCGACTGGGCCTGATCGAGAGCGTCCGTCGCATGACGCTGCGCACGATGCAGCGACTGGACGACATGGAGCTGGCAACACTCTGGTCCGGGCGAATTCTGGAGGCGAGCGCACGTGGCGGCACACCGCTTCGGGAGGCGCTGCGCGCATTTGCCGATGCCGAGCATGCGCTGACGCCGCACTTCGTGTCGCGCTTTTTGCAATTGTTGCGGCAGACCGAAGGTTCATCGCCGCCACTCGCCTGGCTCGAGAACTGGATGCGTGAGGCAGGCGTCAGTCCCGAGACAGCCGTCGCGCAGTCCACGCATCGCCTGACGCTGACGCAACTGATGATGGCCAACAGCATCACGAGCCTGCGCGATATCGGGCGTCGAGACTGGCGTCACTTCGTCGAGAAGCAGAGTGTGATGGAAGCCGTCCTGCGCACGGACCCGTCCGGCTTCTATCCACGCATGACATTCGCGACGCGCGACCGGTACCGGCACGTGGTGGAACGCATCGCCAAGAGCACCCGGCATCGCGAGTCATCGGTGGCGCAATGGGCCATTGACCTGGCGGCACGTCCTGCCACTGACGACAGTCCGCATGCGGACGTGGCCGCACATGTCGGCTATTACCTGATCGATGACGGCGTACGCGAGCTGGAAGCAATCGCCGGTTATTCGCTGACGGTCGGCGAGCGCATCGAGCGCACCATCCACACGCATCCGAATGCCGTCTTCACCATCGGCCTGACGCTGCTTGTGATGCTGGCGACCACCGGCGTGCTGCTGCTGATCGAGGCGGACGCGCGCACGTCGATGATCGTGCTGCTGCTGCTCGCATTCCTGCCGGCGCTGGACATCGCGGTGACGGTGCTGAATCAGCTGGTGACCGCGCTGCTTCCACCGCAGGTACTTGCACGACTCGACCTGCACGAGCACGGCGTGCCAGCGGAGTTCCGCACGGCCGTGGTGATTCCGATTCTGTTCGGCACCGTATCGGATGTGCGTGACGCACTGGAAACGTTGGAGGTGCAGTTCCTCGCCAATCGCGAGGCACACTTGTCGTTTGCGATCCTGAGCGACTTCACGGACGCCGAGACCGAGTGTCGCGAGGGCGACGATGCGATCGTCGCCGCAGCACGCGAAGGAATCGAGGAGCTGAATGCGCGACATCGGAACGGCGGCCATGGCCCCTTCCACCTCATGCATCGGCCGCGGCGCTGGAACGCCATGCAGGGCACATGGATGGGATGGGAGCGCAAGCGGGGAAAGCTCTCGGACTTCAACCGGCTGGTGCGCGGCGAAACCGTCACTGCCTTCAGCCTGATCGTCGGCGAATTGAGCGCACTCCTCGGCGTGAAATACGTCATCACGCTCGATGCGGACACTGTGCTGCCGCCGGATGCGGCACCTTCGCTGGTGGGCGCACTGGCGCATCCGCTGAACCGGCCGGTGCATGATCGGGCACGCGGCATGATCCGTGGCTATGGGATCCTGCAACCGCGCGTGGGTGTGTCGCTGCCCAGTGCCCATCGCTCGCGCTTTGCCGCGATCGCGTCAGGGCGTCCCGGCGTGGACCCGTACTCCACCGCCGTATCCGATGTCTACCAGGATCTGTTCGGCGAGGGGACATTCACGGGCAAGGGCATCTACGACGTCGATGCGTTCCAGGTCGCGACGCATGGCCGGTTCCCCGAGAACACGCTGCTGTCGCACGACCTGATCGAAGGCAACTACGCACGCGCCGGTCTCGCGACCGACGTGATCGTGTACGACGATTATCCGGCGACGTACGTGGCCTACACGCGCCGCAAGCATCGCTGGATTCGCGGCGACTGGCAGCTGCTGCCGTGGTTACGCCGCACGGTGCCAGGTCCCGATGGTCCGGAACGCAACCGCCTCTCGCTCGTGTCGCAGTGGAAGATCATCGACAACCTCCGCCGCAGCACGGTCGAGATTGCGCAGATGTTGTTCCTGATCGGTGGCTGGACGGTACTGCCCGGCTCCGCGCTCCGATGGACGTTGCTGGGGCTTGGTGCGATCATCGCACCCTGGGTCACGGCCCTGGTGCTGGCGCTGGTGCGGCCGCCGCTCGACAAGTCGTGGACAGCGTACTACTCGGCGGTGATGCAGGACGCCATCGTGAGTCTGGAGCAGGTGATCGTGGCAATCCTCACGCTGCCGCATCAGGCCCTGATTTCGCTCGATGCGATCGTGCGGACACTGTACCGGCTACTGGTGTCGCACCGAATGATGCTGGAGTGGCAATCGGCGCAGCTCGTGGAACGCAGCATGAGCGATGTCGGCCAGACCACGCGCCGCGCCATGCGCGTCAGCATGCTGCTGGTGAGCGGCATTCTCGTTGGCGTGTTCGCACTGGCGATTGCACGCCTGCAGGCACAAGGCGCTTCGTTACGCGAGCTGGAGTTGACCGGCTTCACCGTTGGACTGCTTGGTGCGTGCTGGCTGAGTGCGCCACGCATCATGGCGGCGCTGAGCCGTCCGTCGCAGCCGCGGCGCGGAGATCTCAGCCTCCAGGAGCGTGCGCATGCCCTGCGCTACGCGACGCTGCATTGGCAATTCTTCGACAGGTTCGTCACGCAGGACACGCACTGGCTGGCGCCGGACAACTTCCAGGCTGATCCCGAGCCCGTGATCGCGATGCGCACGTCGCCCACGAACATCGGGCTGCAGCTGCTCTCGACCATCAGCGCACACGACCTCGGGCTGATCACCGCCGCGGACATGACCGGGCGACTGGAACGCACGTTCGCGACGCTGGCCACCATGCGCCGGTATCGCGGACATTTCTACAACTGGTACGACCTCACCGACCTGCACGTGCTGGATCCGGCGTACATCAGCACCGTGGACAGCGGCAATCTGGCCGGCCACCTCGTGGCGCTGCGTCAGGCGTGCCTCGCGACGGCTGCCGCTGACGACACGCTGCACGAGCGCCTGCATGCCGTGGCCGATGCCGCATATCGCTACGTGAGCGAGATGGAGTTCGGGTTCCTGTACGACGAAGAACGCAAGCTCTTCACGATCGGTCATCATCCCGATTCGTTCACACCGGACGACTCGTTCTACGACCTGCTGGCATCCGAGGCACGCCTGGCGAGCTTCATCGCGATCGCTCGCAACGACGTACCCGTGGAGCACTGGTTTCGCTTGTCCCGCAGCCTGACGCGCAGCGCCGGCACGACGGCGCTCGTGAGCTGGAGCGGCAGCATGTTCGAATATCTGATGCCGGTGCTGGTCATGCGTTCATTGCCGTTCACGCTGCTGTCGCAGACGTATGAAGGCGCGGTGGATCGTCATGTAGCGCATGCGCGCGGCCGCAACGTGCCGTGGGGCCTGAGCGAAAGCGCCTACAATGTTCGCGACCGGCACCAGACCTACCAGTATCGCGCATTCGGCATTCCCGATCTCGCGCTGAAACGCGGGCTGGGTCGCGACCTCGTCGTCGCGCCGTACGCCACCGCACTTGCGGCGCTCATCGATCCGCCGCGCGCCATCACCAACCTGTGCGCTCTGGAATCTCTTGGCGCACTTGGCGAGTACGGCTTCTGCGACGCGCTGGATTACACGCGTCCCGATGCCGGCACACGCGTGGCCTTCGTGCGCGCCTATTTCGCGCATCATGTAGGCATGACGCTGGTGGCACTCACCAACGTGCTGCTGGCCGACATCTGGCAGGCGCGCTTCCATGCGGACTCGCTGGTGAAGTCGGTGGAGCTGCTGCTCCACGAGCGCATCCCGCGCCGGCTGGTGATGCAGGATGCGCAGGCCGTACTGCCCGAGGAGGAGCGTCCGCCTTCGGAGATGGAGCATCCGGTCGTGCGTGAAGTGGACACCGGCGTGCGCTCTGCACCGCGCGTGGCACTGCTCGGATCGTCGCCATACTCGGTGATGGTGACCCAGCACGGCAGCGGGTTCAGCCGCTACGAATCACTGGCCGTGACACGCTGGCGCGCCGATGCGACCACCGACAGCACCGGTCAGTTCTGCTACGTGCACGACGTGACGACGGGCCGGAGCTGGTCGGCCGCGCCGCAGCCCATGGGTGTGCCCGCGACGTGGAGCAAGGCGTGGCTGGCCTCCGATCGGGTCACCATGGTGCGCGTCGACGGCGACATCGAGACGAAGACCGAGATCACGGTCGTGGACGCGGACGCCGCCGAGGTGCGTCGCGTGACGTTGACGAACGCCGGTACCGAGACCCACGAGATCGAGCTCACGAGTTACGGTGAAGTCGCGATGACGACGCAGGCCGCGGATCTCGCACACCCCGCGTTCTCCAATCTCTTCGTGGAGACGGAGTGGCACGAGTGGTGTACGGCGATCACGGCCACGCGCCGGCCGCGCATGCCCGGAGACCCGCGGCTCTGGTGCGTGCACGTGGTGGACGCCGGCCGCGATCGTATCGGCCCGGTGAGCTGCGAAACCGATCGTGCCCGTTTCATCGGGCGTGGCCGCTCGGTGCGGAACCCGCTCGTCTTGACGACGCCGGGCGCGCTTTCGGGCACCACTGGACCGGTGCTCGATCCGGTCTTCGCGCTGCGTACGCGTGTCAGTGTGGCCCCGGGTCAATCGGTGTCCGTCGCGTTCACCACACTGGTCGCGACGACGCGCAACCAGGCGTTCGAGCTCGCCGGTCGATATCACGATGCTCATGCGGCGCAGCGCGCGCTGGACTTTGCGTGGACGGCAACACAGATCGAGCTCCGCGAGCTGGGCATCACGCCGGCCAACGCTGCGGTCTTCCAGGAGATTGCCGCACAGCTGCTGTTCCCCGGCGGGTCACTGGCGCCACCGGACGACGAAGTGCGCCGCAATCACGGATCGCAACCCGTGCTCTGGAAGCATGGCATCTCGGGCGACAACGCGATGGTGCTCGTGACGATCGAGACCATGGATGGGTTGGCCACGCTCCGCGAACTGTTCGCCGCGCACCGCTACTGGCGTCGCCGCGGACTGATGGTCGATCTGGTGATCGTCAACACGCACACATACGACTACCTGCAGGAACTTCGCGACGCGATCAACGATGCCATGGTCGCCTCCAATGGCGCGGCCCCCGTTGACCAGCCGGGCGGTGTCTTCATCCGGCGGCGCGAGTTGTTTTCGTCTGCGGACTTCCTGATGCTCTCGGCCACGGCGCGCGTGCAGGTGGCGTGCGATGGCCGCTCGCTGACGCGGGTTCTGGCGGCAGCAGAGACCCGCCAGCGTGACGAGCAGCCGACATGGCCGGGACTCGCGACCCCGCGCGCCTTCGAGTGGGTCATTCCAGCGACGACCCAGCCGAACGCGGACCGAGGCGGCCCGCTGCAGACAATCGTCAGGGCACTGCGCCCACTCTTTCCGCCGCTCGTCACGCGCAGTACGCGCCCGATGCCAATGGCGCCGATGCGCCGCGCCGATGACCAGCCGCTGCGTTACGACAATGGCATCGGCGGCCTGGACGCGCGTGACAACTACCGCATCGAGGTCAGTGACACGGTATTACCGCCGGCGCCATGGTCGAACGTGATCGCGAACCCGCATGGCGGGTTTCTGGTCACCGAGCGTGGCGCTGGCTGCACGTGGGCCGAGAACGCGTATTTCTACCGGCTCACGCCCTGGCACAACGATCCCGTGTCGGATCCCGTCAGCGACGCGCTCTACATTCGCGATGACGAGAGCGGCGACCTGTGGAGCGCCACGCCGGCTCCGGTCGACGGCGACGGCGCGTACCGCGTGGTGCATGGCGCCGGCTTCTCCACTTTCGAGCACGACCACGACGGCATCAGGACGCAGCTTCGCCTGGGTGTCCCGGACGGCGTCGCCGTGAAGGTGTCCCACCTGATCCTCACCAATGGCAGCACGCGTGCGCGGTCACTCACCCTCACGGCGTACGCTGAGTGGACCCTGGGTGCGCGGCGTGACGAGTCACAGTTCCAGATACAGACGCGGTATGCAAGTGAGCATGGCGCCATCTTCGCGCAGAATCACTTCGACCCGCTCTTCACCGATTGGACGGCGTTCCTGTCGGTCAGTGAACCGGTGAAGTGCCATACCGCGGATCGTCTTGCATTCCTGGGTCGGCATGGCAGCACGCGTGCTCCGGCGGCACTCGGCGAGCCCGCGCTGAATGGCGTGACGGGCGTCGGCATGGATCCCTGCGCGGCACTCCAGTTCACCGTGACGCTCGCGCCGGGTGAGACGAGGCATGTGACCACGCTGCTTGGCGCTGCACGCACGGAAGCGGCAGCGCGTGCGACGATCGAGGCGCTGCGGCCCGCTCCGGTAGCCGCGCGCGCGGTGAGTGCGTCGATTGCGGCGTGGGATCAGCGACTCGGCGCAATCACCGTCTCGACGCCCGATGCCGCGTTCAATGCAATGATGAACAAGTGGTCGCTGTACCAGGCGCTCTCCTGCCGGATGTGGGCACGCATGGGGCTGTACCAGAGCAGCGGTGCCTATGGCTTCCGCGACCAGCTGCAGGACTCCATGGCATTTTTGTACGCCGCGCCAGAAGTTGCGCGAGAACACATCGTGCGCGCCGCATCTCGTCAATTCGTCGAGGGTGACGTGCAGCACTGGTGGCATCCGCACAGCGGGCGCGGTGTGCGTACACGATTCTCCGATGACCTGGTCTGGCTGCCATACGTGGTGGACCAGTACGTGAACGTCACGGGAGATGCCGCATTGCTCGAGGAGTACGCCCCGTTCATCACGATGCGCGCACTGGCGCCTGACGAGCATGAGATCTACGAGCTACCGACGGTGACGCACGAGCATGGCTCCATCTACGAGCACTGCCGCCGCGCGCTGCGCCGCGCCTGCACCACCGGTCCGCACGGGCTGCCGCTGATCGGCACCGGTGACTGGAACGACGGCATGAGTCGTGTGGGTGCCGAGGGTCGTGGTGAAAGCGTCTGGCTGGCCTGGTTCCTGATCCGCACGCTGCGATCGTTTGCCGTGCATGCCGACGCTCGGCAGGATGTCGCGGAAGCGGCGTTCATGCGCGAGTGGGCCGATCGCTACGCGGCGGCGGTCGAGGAACATGGATGGGACGGGGCGTGGTATCGTCGCGCGTATTACGACAACGGCAACCCGATCGGCTCCGCATCGAGCGACGAGTGTAAGATCGACTCCATTGCACAGAGCTGGAGCGTGATCTCGGGTGCGGCACCTGAGGAACGGCAGGCGCAGGCCATGGCGTCATTCGACGAGCAGCTGGTGCGTGAGGATGCGCGTCTGATCGTGCTCCTGACGCCGCCGTTCGATGGTACGGCGGACGATCCCGGATATATTCGCGGCTACCTTCCGGGTGTGCGCGAGAATGGCGGACAGTACACGCATGCGGCGCTGTGGGCCGTACTCGCGACGGCAATGCGAGGCGAGGCCGATCGCGCATTCGAGCTGTTCCAGATGCTCAACCCGCTCACGCATGGCGCGACACCGGATGGCGTAGCGCAGTACAAGGTGGAGCCATACGTGGTGGCAGCCGACGTCTACACGTCGCCGTCACACCTGGGTCGCGGTGGTTGGACCTGGTACACGGGATCAGCGAGCTGGATGTACCGCGTGGGCATCGAATCGCTGCTCGGCTTCACCAAGCGTGGCGACCAGCTCACCCTCACGCCACGGGTTCCGACGGGCTGGGCGAGCTTCCAGCTCACCTATCGTTTCGGGACGGCGACATACCGGATCGACGTGCGCGAGCCGTCGCAGCTGCAGGCTCACGGCATGCGCGTCGTCGTGGACGGCAATGACGCGTCTGACGACGTGATCCATCTGGTGGACGACGGTCGGGTGCATGATGTGCTGATCCAGCCGAAGGCGGGTGTGCTGGCGTAGCGACGCTGATCGAGGCTGTACTCTCAGCACGCGATCAGGCCTTGATGCTGGTGTCAGCCGCAGCCTGAAGCGGAGTCACGAGTAAAGGTGGTGCGCGACGGGAGAGGTTTACTTCTCGCCCCCACGTGCACGGGCAGGATGAGATGTGTGCTCCATCACAAGGATGCTGCGGCCGTCGGAAATACGGTTTTGATTCTGGCTGTCGTCAGCGGACCACGGGACGATGAGTCAGCGCGAGGTAGTCAGCGTCAGGCAAAACCCGATGCCCTGAGCGACTACCGGACAGCATCCTGTTTAATGCACCACCGGTGACTGCGACGATAGTCGTCGCGCGGCAGTAGGGTGACACCAACTGACTACGCTCTTGCCTGGGAGTATTTCCATGAGTGACACAGCACACGCGACTTCTGCCGCACTCGATGCGCTCGAGCCCACGCTGCTTCCCGATGGACCCATCATCGTGGCCTCGGACACGAGCCCCGATTCGGATGCCGCCTTCCCAATCGCCACGGCACTGGCAGGCCGCGCTGGCGCCGCGGTTCAGGCGCTGACCGTCGTCGAGGCGGTGACGGCGCCGATGTACGGGGTCGATGGCATGGTGGTATCGCTCGAGACCGCCGAGGAAGCCACGTCGTCGCGCCAGTCGGCCGCCGCGGCGCAGCTGCTGCGCATGGCGCCACGCGACGCGAATTGGCCGCTGCACGTGGTTTCCGGTGAGCCCACACGGGAGATCGCGAAACTTGCGCACGATGCGAACGCACGCCTCATCGTGGTCGGGCGCGGACGTCATCACGGCATGGATCGCATACTCGGCGGCGAGTCGGTGCTGCGGTTGCTGCAGATCACCGATGTGCCGGTGCTCGCTGTCGAGCCCACGCTGACCGCGGCGCCGCGACGCGTCGTGATCGCAATGGACTTCAGCATGTTCAGCCAGTATGCCGCCCAAGTCGCGCTGACGCTGGCGGCACCCGATGCGCAAGTCTGGATGGTGCACGTCGGTCCGCCGTTCGACGAGTCGGTGCCGTTCCTGAAGGATCGCGCCGTCGAGTACCGGGAATGGACGTCGAGTTCGTTCGGGGTGTCGATGCGCACGTTGCGCCGCGAGGGCATGCGCATTGAGGCCGTGACGCTCACCGGCGGCGCGACGAACGAACTGGTGCGGTTCATCACGGAGCAGCAGGCGGATCTCGTCGTGACGGCCACGCACGGCTACGGCTTCTTCCGCCGCATGATTCTGGGCAGCGTCGCCGCCAACCTGCTGCGCAATGCGCCGTGTTCGGTGCTGATCGTGCCGGCGTCGGCGCGCACCATTGCCGCCGCTCGAGCGCGCACCGTGCCGAATGCACGCACGCGCACCGTCCGCGGCGATGCGATCGACGCGGAGCTGGCGGCATTCAGCACGCGCAACGTCGGCCGCCGCTGCACGGTGGAAGTCGATCAGGCTGATCTGGGCGCGCAGGTGCTCGGACACGACCTGGGATTCGTGGGCGCGAGCTACGACCGGCATGCGTCTCTCGTTTCGCTGATGTTCGGCACATCCACGCTCAAGGGGCTGCACCTCACGCACGCCATCCACGGTGCGACGGAGGTAGACCTCTCGAGCAATGCCGGCGGCGAGGACCAGGTGCTGCGCATTGCCCATGATGGCGGACAGACGCTGGTGACGCTGACCTGAGCACGAATCCCCGGCGGCGCGGGACGGACGGGTAGCGGGCACTTGCACCGCAGCGCAGCTTCCGTGCACGCAGCCGCCGGCGGTACCACGCCGTGCCAACCCAGGTCTCAGCCCGTCATCATGAAGCACTCACGCATTCGCGTGGCCGCGCAGGCTACGCTGGTCTTGTTCGCGCTTTCGACATCCGCGGCGGCACAGGGCACACCCGACGCCGCCCGGTCCGACTCTGCGGATGCCGTCATCCGCAGCATGGTGGGTCGGCTGGATTTCGATCGGTACAAGGCGACCGTCAAGGGATTGACCACTTTCGGTGACCGGCGTCAGGGCACGGATCGCAATCGGGCGGCGGTGGACTGGATCGAGGCACAGCTCAGGAGCTACGGCTGCACCAACACAGAGCGCATCACCTACACCTACACCCCACCAGCGCCTGTCGCACGTGCGGCCGGCGCAGCGCCGCCGACTGCACCGACCATCAGGCGTGAACAGGGAGGCGGCCGCTCGCGCGGCATGCGCACGCGCACGGGTGTGAACGTCGATTCGCTGCGTCAGCCCGACGCTCGCCTGCGCGCCCTCAACGCGCAGCCCAGCACACCGGGTCAGCGACAGGAGGTGTACTGCACGAAGGTCGGCAGCACGCATCCCGAGGAGATGTACCTCGTGGGTGCACACATGGACGGACATGGCTGGGGCGAGGCCGCGAACGATGACGCCTCGGGCACGGCGCTGGTGATGGAGCTCGCTCGCGTGTTCAGCAGCCCCGATGTCGTCACCGATCGCTCGATCCGGTTCATTCTCTGGAACAACGAGGAGACGGGGCTCAATGGCGCGCGCGCTTATGTGGAGCAGCGCTTTTCGATGCAGGGCAAGGAGCTGCCGGCTGGCTCGGGCAAGTATCCAGAACCGAAGTGGCTCGGCATGATCCAGCATGACATGATGCTGTTCGACCATGGCATGCCCCGCCCCGACAGTTCGATTGCGTCGGAGCAGCGTCCCGAGGCCGACGTGAACATCGAGTTCCAGTCGAACTCCAAGATGGCCGCACAATCGGCGACGCTTGCCTGGTTCCTGCACGCGGCCAACGAGAAGTTCGCGACGGATTATCCGGCGCAGGTGGGCCCCCACATGACCAACACCGACTCCGGCCCGTTCCAGGATCTCGTCGCCGCGATCAGCCTGCGCGAGAACGAGCGCGGCACGCAGGTGGGCAGTGGCTGGGACCCGCACTGGCATCAGCCGACGGATGTGTTCACGACCTTCACCGACAAGGATTTCCGGCTCGGGCTGAATGCGGCGCAGACCACGCTTGGTGCGGTGGCGCTGCTGGTGGGTGCACGACTCGGGCGCTGATCCGACGCCGCGTGCGCAACGTCACGAGCAATGCGCCTCGGCATTCGTGCCGGGGCGCGTCGTGCATCATCGACCGATCCACAGGCCGATGCCGCTCGCCACGCCCAGCGCCACGAGGCCCAGCCCGGCCACGCGACGCAGGTCACGCTGACCCAGCGTGAGCGTCAGGCCGAGCTTCAGCATGGTGTTTGCCAGCATGCCGACGGCAATGGCACGCGCCGCGAGCAGCACGTCTTCGTTGGGCATGCGCGCAATGGAGAACGTGAGCGCATCCATGTCGGTCAGGCCGAGCAGGAAGGCGGATGTCAGCACGCCGACAGTGCCGAACGTGTCACGTGCCAGTCGCACGGCCACGATCGCGACCTGGAAGGCGATGGCCAGTTGGAGCGCCGCCTTGATGTTGAGTGGCGATCCGAGCGCGGCGGCGGCGTCTCCCTGCGCCGTGTGCGGCTGCCGCGAGAGCACCACTGCCAGCACCGCGAGCCCCACGACGAATGGCGGCGCCATGAATGGCAGCAGCGCAACCGCGACCGGTGCGCTGAGCACCGCGGTGGTCAGCACCACGCGCCCGACGAGCACCGTGCACGCGGCGACGATACCCAATCCGAGCGACATGGCCAGCGATGGTTCCCTTCGACTGCGACGTGAGAACTGCAGCGTCACCGCCGTGCTGGAAACCAGTCCACCAAGCATGCCCATTGCCGCATAGCCGCGCGACGCACCGACCCAGCGCTGCAGCAGGAATCCACCGTAGTTCACGGCGCAGAAGATCAGCACCACGACCCACAACGACCGCGGATTCACGCCGCCCCACGGCCCGAAACTGCGGTCCGGCAGCAGCGGCAGAATCACCAGCGCTAACACGGCAAACTGCAGCGCGCCGGTGAGTTCCTTTTCGCCGAGCCGATCCAGGATGTGATGAATGCGCTGCTTGCCGACCAGCGCCGCCACGACCAGTGTCCCGACGGCGGCGGCAATGGCGCGGTGCCCCATGCCCGCCATCGCGGCCAGCGCGAGCACGAGCAGTGCGGCGGTCTCCGTGGTGCCATCGGACGTCGCACCGGAACGACGGACGGTGACTGCGTATGCCGTGACCGCGAGCGCCCCGCCGGCCGCCAGCAGCACGAGACCCGCTGCCGCATACCCCTCGGCATTCAGCTGCCCGCCGATGCCGCCGAGCAGTCCCAGCATGAAGAACGTGCGGACGCCAGCGAACCTGGCATCGGGGCCCTCCGTCTTGCCGCTCCGTTCGCGCTCGAAGCCCACCGCCAACCCGACCAGCGCGGCCACCGCAAGGTTCGCGGCGATGAGCATCTCGGGCGTGGTAGCCATGCGATCCTCGGTGTGTCGGCGGCACGCTGCGGAAGCGTGCCGTCGCCAGTGTCAGGCCCCGGCAGGCTCCGGTCGGCCAATGATGGCAAAGTCCTCGCGCCCACGCCCGTGCGCGATCTCCTCGTCCATTCGGGCGGCGAGCGCTGCCAGCATCGGCATGCCGCGATCGCCGGCTGTTTCCAGCATCAGCCGCAGGTCCTTTCGCGCAACGTCCAGCGCGAAGCTCGGTTCGAACTCTCCGGTAGCCATCATCGTGCCGCGCATGCCGACCGGACCATTGAGGTTGGTCTTCGCCAGCATGTCGAGCACGCCGGTCCGCGGCACGCCTGCCGCGTCGGCCATGCGCATCACGTCGGCCAGCACGCCGACCACGGAGAGTGACGCGGCATTGCCGAAGAGCTTGTAAACGGCCGCAAGGTCCGGTCGGCCGCCCACGTACCAGAGCTCTCCAGTCATCGCGGCGAGCGCGTCGCGTACGGGGTCCAGCCACTCCTGCGGGCCGGCAACCAGCATCATGCCCTTGGCTTGCCGCGCGGCACCCGGCCCCATCATCACCGGCGCATGCAGGTAGCGAATACCCGCCGTGCGCAGCGCCTCGGCCCTGACAGCCGTGCGCGCCGGAAGGTTGGTGGTGTGGTCGATGAGCAACGCATCGGGGTGCAGCGATGCCCGCAGCTCACCGACGATCGCATCCACCGCATCGTCGTCCAGCAGCACCAGGTGCACCCGCTCCGCACCCGACACCGCCTCGGCCGGCGAGGCTGCGGCCGTGGCGCCGAGCGCCACCAGCGGAGCTGTCTTGGCCGAAGTGCGGTTCCAGACCACTACCTCGCATCCGCCGCGCGCCATGAGTCCTTCAGCGAAACCGCTGCCCAGCAGGCCCATCCCAAGTACCGCTACCCGTGTCATCGACTGAATCCGGTGTGGAGTGTACGTGAATCTGCGGTCGCCGCCGCGCGCATGGCGATGCCGGCGCTCGCGGGGCTCCTGCAGCACCAATGATCGCCGCGCGCTTTCCGTCGCGCATCATCGGCGAACATGCGCGACAGAGTGTTGCGCCCACATCTCGCTCGACCCAAGACCATGCGGAGTCGAGCGACCTGTCGGATACTGAAAAGGGGTCGCCCGGCCGCGCGCCCTGCGACCACGCGGACGCCGTGCGAGCTCGCACGCGCCTGCGATGACGATGCGTTGAACCGATTCTGATCGGCGCATCGCGCGATCGTCATGATACCGGCGCTCAACCGCTTTCGCACGCTGGCAACGTGAGCAGCGCCGAGGTGCCGCGTCCGGGTTCGCTCTCCAGTGTCAGCGTGCCACCGTGAGCCCGCACGATGCCCTGCGCGATTGCGAGACCGAGGCCTGCACCGCTGCGATCGGTGCGCTTGCTCTGCCAGAAGCGGTCGAACACGAACGGCAGGTCTTCCGGTGCGATGCCCACACCGGTGTCCTGCACGACGACCAGAATCCCGCCGGAGCGGCGCAACGCGCGCATGCGTACATGCCCTCCCTCGGGCGTGAACTTGACCGCATTGCCCACAAGGTTCGAGAGTACCTGCGCAATGCGGTCCGCATCGATGGCCACGATCGGCAGCCCCGCCTCGAGTTCAGTCTCCAGCGTCACGCCGCGCGCAGAGGCCAGCGGCGCAAGCAGGTCCGCCGTGGTGGCCATCAGCGGCCCAATGGCTTCCGGTTTCCGCGCAATGCGCAACTGGCCTCGCTCGAGGCGTGTCACGTCGAGCAGATCCTGAATGAGCGTGTCCATCTGCGTCGCGGCCTGCAGGATCACGCTCGCATGCTCGGCGGCGGACGGTGGCAGGCGTGTCGCGCTGGTGTCGCTCGGAATGTGCAGCAGCGCCGAGGCGAGCATCTTCACCGCGTTCACGGGGTTGCGCAGGTCATGCGACACGAGTCCCATCAGGTCGTCGCGGTCACGCACGGCGTTTTCCGCGTCCGTGAGCGCGCGCTGCACCAGCGCCTCACTCTGCCGCTGCTCCGAGACGTCGCGCATCACGACGGCAAAAATCATCCCCTCGTCGGTGGGCACGCGGGCGATCGCTGCCTCGGCGGAAAACTCATCGCCGTTTTTTCGCAGCCCGAAGATCAGTGATCGCTCGCCCATCCGGCGCGCACTGCTGTCGCCGTGCCCGAACGCGCGCACGTGCCCGTCGTGCGCACCGTGGAACCGGCTCGGCATCAGCAGTGCCAGCGGCTGACCGACAGCCTCCGCCGGCTCGTACCCGAACATGCGGCGCGCCCCGTCGTTGAAGAAGCAGATCACCTGCGCTTCGTCAACACACAGAATGGCGTCGGCGGCGATGTGCACGACGCGGGCGAGCACGTGATCGGGTACGGTCGCTATCGTCATGCATCGAATGGTAGCTCTCGTGCCACCAAAATATGTCCGGCATCGCCTGACACCGCTTGACTGCCTGCCGATGCACTCTTGCGCAAGACCTGGAGGTCACCATGGACAACGACGTAATCACCGTGCTCCTCGCCGACGACCATGCGGTCGTGAGGTACGGGTTGAAGGCTGTCCTGCAGACCGCGCCCGACATCACGGTCATCGGCGAGGCCACGAACGGTCGTGAGGCGGTGGATGCCGCCATGCGCCTGAAGCCCGATGTGGTGGTGATGGACTTGAGCATGGACATCATGGACGGCGCGGCCGCGACGCGCGAGCTGCAGCGCCTGACGTCGCCGGCACGCATCCTGATCCTCACCATGCACGCCGAGGACGAACACCTGGTCCGGCTGCTGGAGGCGGGTGCCAGCGGGTATCTGGTGAAGAACGCTGCCGATCGGGAGCTGGTCGACGCCGTGCGGATGGTGGCGCGCGGCGACCAGTACCTTCGCCTCGGCGCGGTGCGCGCGCTGGCCAAGGAGTTGAAGAAGCGCGACCATCGTGCGGCAGAACAGTCGCAGTACGATTCCCTCTCCGATCGCGAGCGCTCCATCCTGCGGCTCGTCGCCGCTGGCTACACCGGGCCTGACATCGGCGCGCAGCTCAACATCAGCGCCAAGACGGTGGACACCTACAAGCAGCGCATCCATGAGAAGATCGGCCTGGCGCACCGGCCGGACTATGTGCGCTTCGCAGTCAGACTTGGCCTGCTCGACGAGGAAGTCCGCCAGTCAGGCGAACGCTGACCGGCGTGTCAGGGAATCTGGATGTCAACGCAGGGATTCCCTGACACTACGGCGGCACGCCACAGCAGAGATTGCATTAGTCATCAGCCCGCGCGGTGTGGTGACCGTCTCCCCCGCCTCAGAGGTCTTCCCCTGTGACCGTCGCTGCAGTCGCCGCCCACCCGAGTGCGGTTACTCCGCTGGACGCTTTCTCGTACGACGACGACATCGTCAGAAAATTCATGGTCGCCTGCGTGGCCTGGGGCGCCATCGGCATGCTGATCGGCGTGCTGATTGCGTTGCAGCTCGCGCATCCGGCCTTCAATCTCGGCCTGGAGTACACGAGCTTCGGCCGGCTGCGTCCGCTGCATACCAACGCCGTGATCTTCGCGTTCGGTGGCAACGCCTTCTTCACCGGTTGCTACTACTCCACGCAGCGGCTGCTCAAGGCGCGCATGTACAGCGACGCGCTCAGCAAGATTCACTTCTGGGGATGGCAGCTCATCATCCTCGCCGCCGCGCTGACGCTCCCGCTGGGCTTCACCCAGGCCAAGGAGTATGCGGAGCTCGAATGGCCCATCGACATCGCGATCACGGTGATCTGGGTGGTGTTCGCCGTGAACTTCATCGGCACGCTGATCAAGCGCCGCGAGCGACACCTGTATGTGGCGCTGTGGTTCTACCTGGCCAGCATCATCACCGTCGCGCTGCTGCACATCTTCAACAACCTGGCCATCCCGGCGGGGCTGTTCAAGAGTTACAGCATCTACGCCGGCGTGCAGGATGCCTTCATGCAGTGGTGGTACGGCCACAACGCCGTCGCGTTCTTTCTGACGACGCCATTCCTCGGCCTGATGTACTATTTCATGCCGAAGGCCGCCGAGGGACCGGTGTTCAGCTACCGCCTGTCGATCCTGCATTTCTGGTCGCTGGTGTTCATGTACATCTGGGCCGGTCCGCACCATCTGCACTACACGTCGCTGCCCGAGTGGGCGTCGACGCTGGGCATGGTGTTCTCCGTGATGCTCTGGGCGCCCAGCTGGGGCGGCATGATCAACGGGCTGCTCACGCTGCGTGGCAGCTGGCACAAGGTCGTGAACGATCCGGTGCTCAAGTTCTTCGTGATCGGCATCACTGCCTACGGCATGTCCACGTTCGAAGGGCCCATGCTCAGCATCAAGAGCGTGAACGGCCTCGCACACTACAGCGACTGGATCATTGCCCATGTGCATACCGGTGCCCTGGGCTGGAACGGCTTCATCACGTTCGGCATGATCTACTGGCTACTGCCGCGGCTGTTCCAGGCACCGCTGTACAGCAAGAAGCTGGCGGAGCTGCATTTCTGGATCGGCACCTTCGGCATCATCCTCTACGTCGTGGCCATCTACTCGGCCGGCGTCACGCAGGGGCTGATGTGGCGCGCCTTCGACGAGACGGGGCGCCTCATGTACCCGGACTTCATCGAGACGGTCGTGCGCCTGCTGCCCATGTATTGGGTGCGCGTGGTCGGCGGCTCGCTCTACGTGGTCGGCGTGTTCATGCTCGCGTGGAACATCTTCATGACCTGGCGCGCGCGTCCGGCCGTGTACACCGAGCAGATGGTGTTCGCCGCGCCGCTGGCCAAGCGGTGGTCCGAGCCTGTGATCGCGAAGCCGGCTGGCGAAGGGCTCATCGGCTGGGTGCGTGCCATGCGCTACCACCGCAAGTGGGAAGCGATGCCGGTGCTGTTCTCGGTGATGGTGACCATCGCCGTCGCCATTGCCTCGCTCTTCGAGATCATTCCCACCTTCCTGATCAAGTCGAACGTGCCGACGATCGCGAGCGTGAAGCCGTACACGCCGCTGGAGTTGTACGGACGCGACGTCTACATCAAGGAAGGTTGCTTCAACTGCCACTCGCAGCAGATTCGTCCACTCCGCTACGAGACGGAGCGCTATGGCGAGTATTCGAAGCCGGGCGAGAGCGTCTACGATCACCCGTTTCTCTGGGGCTCCAAGCGCAACGGTCCGGATCTGGCGCGCGAAGGCGGCAAGTATCCCAACCTCTGGCACGTCACGCACTTCAACAATCCACGTGACATCGTGACCGGCTCCCTGATGCCGGCGTATCCGCACTTCGCGAAGACGCCGATTCCATGGGCCGACATCCAGACGCGGGTCGGCGTGATGGCGATGCTGGGTGTGCCGTACGGCGATGCCGTCACGAACGCCGAGTCCATGGCCAGGAAGCAGGCGCAGGAGGTGGCGACGGACATCGAGAAGAACGGTGGTCCCGTCGGCCTGCAGGACATGGAGATCGTCGCCATCGTCGCCTACGTGCAGCGGCTTGGCCAGGACATCAAGCTCGCCAACGCCCCGCCGCCCGTTGCAGCGCGCGCCACCACCACACCTGCTGTCGCACAGTCTGCGCGAAGGATGCTGCCATGAGTCTCACGGACCTGATGAGCGGCGCAGGACTCTCACACTACGCCATCGTCGCACTCGTGATCTTTCTGGGCACCTTCCTCGCGCTGGCCGCGTGGATCTGGTGGCCCAGCCACCAGGTGTGGTGGCGTGAAGCGGCGAGCATTCCACTGAACGACACCACCTCCACGCCGCAGGAGCCCAAGTGACCGAACCGACGCAGGGCCGGAAGGAGGCTGCGGAGCGCGATCGCATCCTGGAACACTCGTACGACGGCATTCAGGAATACGACAACCCCATGCCGCAGTGGTGGGTCGTGACCTTCTGGCTGACCATCGTGTTTTCCGTCTTCTACTACCTGAATCCGTTCAACACCGGTGTCGGGTCGGGCATGAAGGCAGAGTACGACGCCGACATGGTGGCGTTCCGCGCGGCGCATCCGGCGAACTCCGGCGGTGGCAATGCGCCGCAGCTGCTGGCGGTGGTCGCGCGAAAGTCCGAAGTCGCGGAAGGCAAGAAAATTTATGCCGGCAAGTGTGCGGCCTGTCATGCCGCCGATGGCGGCGGCATGATCGGCCCCAACCTGGCCGACAACGCCTGGATCCACGGCGGTACGATCGACTCGATCTACGCCACCGTGAACAACGGCGTGCTCGCGAAGGGCATGCCCGCGTGGGGCAAGCTGCTCAAGGACGACGAGATGCAGGAAGTCGTCGCCTACGTCTGGACGTTGCGCGGCAGCACGCCCGCCAAGCCGAAGGCTGCTGAAGGCGTGGTCGCCGCACAGTGACCGTGCCTCGGGCCGCCGGCCGCGTCCTGCCGACGCTGAACGAGGATGGATCGCGGCACTGGATCCGTCCCCGTCCGTCGACGGGCGCGTGGTGGACGCGACGACGTTTCGTCGGCTACTCGTTGATCGCGTTCTTCGTCGCGCTGCCGCACCTCCGCTGGATGGGCAAGCCGCTCATCCTGCTGGATGTGCCGCGGCGCGAGTTCACGCTGCTCGGCAACACCTTTCTGCCCACCGACACGCTGATCCTGATGCTGCTGCTGGGCAGTGCGGTGATCGCGATCTTCCTTTTCTCCGCATTGTTCGGCCGCGTGTGGTGCGGGTGGGGCTGTCCGCAGACGGTGTACATGGAGTTCGTTTTCCGGCCCATCGAGCGGCTGCTCGAGGGCGGGCGCAGCGGGTCACTGGCCATGGACAAGGCGAATGGCGTGATGTCACCGCGCCGCATCCTCAAGTATCTCATTTACATCCCCATCAGCCTCGTGCTCGCGCACACGTTCCTGGCGTACTTCGTCGGAACCGACACGCTCCAGCAGTGGGTGCAGCTGTCGCCCTACGAGCATCCGACGCCATTCCTGGTGATGGCCGTCACCACGCTGCTGATCTTCATCGACTTCGGCTGGTTCCGCGAGCAGACCTGCCTCATTGCATGCCCGTACGGACGCTGGCAGGCGGCCCTGATCGACAAGCGCTCGCTGATCGTGGCCTACGACGCCGTGCGGGGCGAACCGCGACGCGCCGGCAGCAACCGCGAGCACGCCGGCGACTGCGTGTCGTGCAACGCCTGCGTGGTGACCTGTCCCACCGGTATCGATATTCGCAACGGCCTGCAGATGGAGTGCGTGCACTGCACGCAGTGCATCGATGCCTGCGACCATGTGATGGTGGCGCTGCACAAGCCGAAAGGCCTGATTCGCTACGCATCGCAGGAAGGGCTCGCTGGCCGCGACAGTGGGGCGATGCGGCCTCGCGTGGTGATCTATTCCATCGCGCTCGTCGTGTGCCTGGGCGCACTCGCACTCACGCTGGGCACGCGCGCTGATGCGGAAGTCACGCTGCTCCGCTCCAGTTCCGAGCCGTATCGCATGGAGGCGGATGGGCGCATCGCGAACCAGCTGCGCGTGAAGATCGTGAATCGCTCCAATGCTCCGCAGCAGTACTCCATCACGGTCGACGGCTTGCAGGGTGGCACCGTCATCGCCCCCGAGCTGCCGCTCACCGTGGGCGCCGGTGCACAGCGCACGACCAGTCTCTTTCTGCTTGCGCCATTCACCACGTTCACCGCCGGCCGCCGGCCAGTCACGGTGCGCATCAGTGATGCGCACGGCTTTGCGCGCGACATGCCATTCGTGCTGCTTGGCCCCACCCGCATCGCGCCGGCCCCGACACCATGAAGCGGACACCATGAAGCGCAATTTTGCTGGCGTGCAGCGGTGGCCCGTCGCGATCGTCACCGTGCTGCTCCTGCAGGTCGGCTTCGGCATCTGGATGGCGCGGACGGCCAACAACGACCCGAACTTCGCGATCGAGCCTGACTACTACAACCGCGCCGTGAACTGGGATTCCACCATGGCGCAGTCACGCCGCGACAAGGCGCTGGGCTGGCAGGCAATTGCCTCGCTGACCCGTGACACCGGCCGCGCGGCGGCATTGCGCGTGGTGCTGGTGGATGCGGCAGGCCGGCCACTCGCGGCCGATTCCGTACACGCCGAGGCGCTCGCCGTGGCACATGCCGGCACGGTGCACACGCTCGTGCTCACACCCGACGCGGGCGGATATGCCGCGCAGGTGCCGATCGCCGCCAATGGCCTGTGGGACGTGAGCATTCGCGCCGCGCGTGGCCGCGACCTGTTCACCGCCAGGCTGCGCACGGAACTCCGGTGATCGTGCTGGCTGGTGTGCTGCTCGCAAGCCTTCTGGGCTCGGTGCATTGTGCCGCGATGTGCAGCGCATTCGCCTGCCTCGCCAACGGCGGCGGTCGGCGCGGCGCATTCTACCATGGCGGTCGGCTGGTGGCCTACCTGCTGCTCGGCACCCTCGCGGGTCTCGTCGGCGTGGGCCTCGATCGCGCGGGACTGGTCGCGAGCATGCAGCGCACGGCGGCCCTCGTGACGAGCCTCGCGCTGATTGGCTGGGGACTGGTGCAGCTGCGCCAGGCACTGCGCGCCACACGCGCCATCAGCGCATCGCCATGGGCCGGCACACTCGCACGACTGCTGCATCGCACGAGCCTGTGGGATCCACGTGCGCGCGCGACGGCCATCGGGCTCACCACCGGATTGCTGCCCTGCGGCTGGCTGTGGGCGTTCGTCGCGACGGCCATGGGCACCGGCTCACCGGCACGCGGCGCGCTGGTCATGCTGGTGTTCTGGGCCGGCACCGTGCCGATGCTCGTGGCCGTCGCGGCCGGTGCACGTCGATGGGGACCCGTTGCGCGCGTGCGCTGGCCGCTCGCCAGTGCGTCGCTCGTCGTCACGCTGGGGTTCGGCCAGCTCGCCACGCACCTGTTCATGCCGCCGATGACTGCGGCCACCGCCGACACGGTGCAGGCCACCGCACATTCCCATCGCATGGCCCGCTGATGGCGACGCTGCTCGCACCGCAACGTGCGGACGTCGTGACACGGACCGCACCCTGTGCACACTGCGGCCTGCAGACGCTGGCCGCCGGCGATGCCGCGGACGCCGACACCGTGTTCTGCTGCGCGGCCTGCGCCACCGCATTCGCGATGATCCACGAACATGGACTTGGCGCGTACCATCGCTTCACCGAACGGCGTGGCACCGCGGTGCAGCCCACCGGTCGCGCATTCGCCGACTTCGATCACGAGGCGTTCCAGTCACGCTACGTCACGCACGATGTCGACGGCATGGCGCACGTCGCGCTCGCACTCGAGGGCGTGCATTGCGCCTCGTGCGTCTGGCTCATCGAGCGCGTGCCGCTGCTGGTGAGCGGTGTCGCACGCGCGGAGCTCGACGTGCGACAGTCGCGCGCCGCCGTCACATGGGACCCGCGTGCCACGCAGCTCTCCGACATCGCACGCACGCTCGACGCGCTGGGCTACACGCCGCATCCCTATCGCGGCGGCGAGAGGGCCGCACTGCGCCAGCGTGAGGATCGCGCGATGCTCGTGCGCATCGGCGTCGCCGGTGCCATTGCCACGAACGTCATGCTCATCGCGCTGGCGCTGTACGCCGGTGAGCTGAACACCATGGACACCGGTACCCTGGCGCTCTTCCGCTGGCTCAGCCTGGGCCTCACCATCCCCGCCCTGCTGTGGCCCGGCCGCGTGTTCTTCATCAGCGCGTGGGCCGCACTGCGCGCCGGCACGATGCACATGGACGTGCCGATCGCGCTGGCACTGGCCGCCGGCGCCACGCGCGGTGCGATCAACACAGTCAGCGGGTCGGGTCCCATCTATTTCGATGGGGTGTGCGCACTGGTGTTCCTGCTGCTCGTGGGACGCTTTTTGCAGGCGCGTGGTCAGCGCGCCGCCACCGATGCCACCGAGCAGCTGTTCGCCCTCACGCCGGCCACGGCGCGACTGGTGCAGGCAGATGGCAGCGAACTGGATGTGCCGGCCGACGCGGTGCAGGTCGGCAGCGTGATCAGTGTGCATGCCGGCGAGACGATTCCCGTCGACGGCGATGTGCTCGCGGGTCGCAGCACGCTGAATCGCGCGATTCTCACCGGCGAGTCGGCCGATGTGCACGTCAGCGTCGGTGATACGGTGTACGCGGGCACGCTGAACCGCACCGCTGCGCTGCAGGTCACGGTCCGCGCGTCGGGCGACGACAGCCGCATCGCGCGCATCCTGGCGCAGGTGGACGAGAGTGCGCGCCGTCGTGCGCCCGTCGTGCTGCTGGCCGACCGCCTCGCCTCACGCGTGGTGACCGTGGTACTCATCCTCGCCGTCATCACCTTCGGCATCTGGGTGCGCCGCGATTCGACGGCGGCGTGGGACCATGTGATCGCGCTGCTGATCGTCACCTGCCCTTGTGCGCTGGCACTTGCGACGCCGCTGGCGATGAGTGCCGCGGTCGGTCGTGCGGCGCGTGCCGGCATCTACGTGAAGGGGGGCGACACGCTGGAGTCGCTCAGCCGTCCGGGCTGGCTGGTGCTCGACAAGACGGGCACACTGACCGTCGGCGAGACGACGCTGGTGCGCTGGGACGGTGACGACGCGCTGCAGCCGATGATCCTCGCGCTCGAGGCGACGTCGACACATCCGGTGGCGGCAGGCTTCCGTCGCGCATGGGCCGGCGTGACAGCCGATGTCGCCGACGTCGCGACGCACACCATCGGCGGTGGCATCGTGGGCGAGGTGCGGGGCCAGCAGGTGATGGTCGGGTCACCGCGCTTCATCGCGGCGCAACTGCCCGATGCGCAGTGGCCCGCCTGGCCCGATGCGGATGGGTGCACGCCAGTGGTCATTGCCGTCGGGCAGCGCATCGTGGCACGCGCGACTTTCGGTGACGCGATTCGTCCCGATGCCGCGGCGTCGCTCGCGACATTGCGCGCACGCGGCTGGCGCACGATGCTGCTCTCAGGCGACGCAGCCCCGGTGTCCACTCGCGTCGGCGCAGCACTTGGCTTTGCACCCGACTGCATCATCAGCGACGCGAGCCCGGAGGAAAAGGCCGCGCGAGTCCGTGCGCTGGTCGACGCGGCGGGTGGTGGCGCCACGCCGCCCTGCGTCGCAATGGTGGGTGATGGCGTCAACGATGCGGCCGCAATCGCCGCGGCTACGGTCGGCATCGGCGTGCACGGCGGCGCCGAGGCATCGCTCGCCACGGCGGACGTCGCGATGACGCGCGATGGCCTGGCGGCACTGGTCGCGCTGGACGACGGCGCGCGTCGTGCCATGCGCGTGATCCGTCGCAACATCATTTACGCATTCGGTTACAATACCATCGGCGTCGTCCTTGCCATGAGCGGGCACATCACACCGCTCGTCGCCGCGATCATGATGCCGGTGAGTTCGCTCACCGTCGTGCTCGGAAGCTGGCTGGGCAGGACATTCACACCGGAGCCGCAATGAGCGTTCTGTTCGTGGTGGTGCCGCTCGCACTCGTCATCGTGTTTGTCGCGCTGTGCGGATATCTGTGGGCGGTGCGCAGTGGCCAGATGGACGACCTGGAGACGCCGGGTGTTCGCGTGATCCGTGACGACGAGTGACCCTCGGCGTGCGACACTTCGACGCCATGCAGCCAGCTTAGCTACTGCGGTGGTGTGCAGGGAAAGGCAGTCCACACACCGGCGTTATCTCCGACAACAGCGATTCCGGTCAGAGCGGCCCGGCGAGCAGGTACACGAAGCCGAGCGTCCAGCGCGCGGCTACCATCCACGCGCGAATCGCGGGGCGCGCACGCGGCCCTGAGAGCACGGCACTGTTCATGGAGAGAGCCGAGGTCGAACGTGCGTCACGACCATGTTTCGCCTCACGCGACATGGTTCTGCTGCACGGCGACACATCGCACTCACTCCTGCTCACCAACCGCCAGTCGCCTTGCCTGCAGCAGCCCGAGTTGGACGTCCTTCGTCACACGACCCGTTTCAGCGTGACCGCGAGAGCATACTCAACTAAGTGAACGTCTCGGAGTCGGGAACATGCCAATTTGAGATCCTCCGAGATTAGCTTCGCCACGATGATGCCGCGGACCAGCTGATTTGGCTCTGCATGGTGGCGCTCAATCCAGCCGACGTAACGGAGTAGCTGACCGACCACACGGTGATACCCTTTCGACACCTTCAGTTCTATTACCACGAGGCCGCCCTTCGCGTCGACCGCGAGAATATCAATGAACCGACCGCCGGCGGGAAACTCGACTCCAGTGACGCCCTCCTGCTCGTACAACGACAAGCCGGATTGATTCAGATGTAGATTCCGCGCAAGAAAATCTCTCAGATCGTGTTCGTATGTAAAGTGAGATTCTGACTCGGGCGATTTTGTGGCTTCTGCTTGCAAGGTAGACGGCGTGTAGATGTCACCATCGTGAACGGGCAGTGGGTCTTTCGCCGCGTCAAACCTTCGGAATCGGTTCGAGTCAAGCTGGAAAAAGACGTCGTCAGCTGAAGTCACACGGGAATCGCACTGCTTCCTAACGCGGGCTTCTGCTGCGAGCGGACCGACCGATGCCGTGCGATGCGCCGATGGCCGGTCCGCTCGGCAGCAGCAAGCAGAGTTATGCCAGCGACCGGTGGACATTGCCTCGGAGGAGCCCCTAGGTCTGACGGCAGGGACCGAGACCGCCGACTCGCTAAGGTTTCTGGACCCGGGTATTGGTCCATATCCCTGACGAAGGACACGTCACGACGCGGTACTACGGCTGGTATGCCGACCGCCCCCGGGGGGCATGCGCCAAAAGGCGGAGCCCACCGCAGCCGACGGGCCGCCGGCGATCGTCCCCGCACAACGGTGGGCTCCGACCGAGGCTGCCCGCCACTGGGCGGCTCTGCTCCAGCAGATTTTTGAGATCGACCCGGTCGCGTGCCCGACCTGCCATGGCACGATGCGGGTCGTCGCGTGCATTACGCAGGCGTCGGTGATCGACCAGATCCTCGCCCACGTCCGCGCCCGCTCTGCGCCGGCGGCCAACGCCGGCGCGCGGAGTCCCCCGTCGACGCGGGCCCCCCGCAAACCGAAGTGCGTCACGCGTCCCCCGCCCGTCCGCCGCCGCCCCTCCCGTCTCGTGAGGCCGCCCTCCTCCGACGCCCCGCGACACCCCGCGGGGACGGTCGGCGTGCGCGGCAGTCCCACCAGCGCGTCCGATTGGTCCCCGCCGGCATCGGCGACACCACGGTGACCGCCGCTCTCACGGCGCTCACGGCATACGAGCGAGACGGAGGGCACCCCGCCGCCCGTCACACGGCGCTGGCGAGGGTCGGCGATCGCGCTGTATGCTATCCCGATCTGACGCGTTGGACCCTCGCGCACGGCTTCACGAGCAGGGAGGAAGGCGATGCCCGCGCTGCGAACGGTGCGTCGCGCTCTGCCGCCCGTGCATCCATGCTCCCGACTACAGCGAATCAACGAAGCTCCGACCTCGCTTGGCGTGTCGGCGACCGCGCGCCGCAGGACCATCGTTGTTTCCCACCGTACTCACTCCATGCCAGCCACTTTCCGACTCGCCTTCCTGCCGTTCTGCGCGCTGCTTGCCGCGCTCCCGTCGGCCGTCACCTCGCAATCGTATCAGCCGGTACTCTCGCCTGCCCCAGGCGACAGCGGCGCGACCGTGGAGATCACGCATCACCCCAATGGACAACTTGCTAAGCGGGTCTTCCTCAAGAACGGCAAGCCGCACGGCCTCTGGCAGGAGTGGGACGCCGAGGGGCGAGCAACGTACGCCGCCGACTGGCGCGATGGCGGGGGGGAAGGCCTGTGGTTGTACTTCCATCCCAACGGCATCGTGCGCGAGCGTGGTTATGTCACGGGTGACGTGTGGCACGGTCCGAGCGAAGGCTGGCACTCCAACGGACAAAAGTCGAACGATGGCACCTTTGTGCGCGGCGCGAAGGCTGGGCCGTTCCGCTACTGGAGCGAGGACGGCACGCCGCGTGGCCCCTCGGTGGAGCTCCTCACGCCCGCCCGCGCACCTGTGGCCGTGCTCAGCGAAGGCTGGCCAGTTGCATTCAACACGTGGGACATCACGCTGGCGCACGATCTCGAGTTGCTGTTTGTCGGCACCGGCGACAACGAGGGCAAAAAGCGCCGAATCATGATGCGTCGCTGGCAACAGAATGTGTGGCAGCCGGTGACACTCGCGCCTTTCGCCGACACGACGGCTGCCGAGGGCACGCCCGTGACAAGCCCCGATGGCGAATGGGTGTACTTCAGCAGCACGCGCCACGTGGCCACCGACCCCACCAACACCAAGCGAGAACTCTATCGCGCGTCACGCGCTTCGGGTTGGAAGACCGTCGAGCGCATCACGCATACGCCGATGTACGGCGAGGTCTCGCTCACGCTTGCCCGGGATGGGCGGGGGGTGATGTGGAGCGGTCAGCCTGACGGTGCCACGCGCACTGGGTTGTACGAAGTACGATTGGAGATCAGCACCGCGCCCGGCACGTCGACGCCCACGCCGCGCGTGGTGATCATCGCCGACCTCACGTCGCTGCACACGGGGGATTCGTCGGGCGAAGCGTACCCGGTGCTGTCGCCGGATGGCTCGTTCCTGCTCTTCTCCAACTACGACATCGGCGGTGCGGGAACGAAGGAAGATGTGTTTATTTCTCGCCGCACTACGACAGGATGGTCTGCACCGCAGCGGCTCACACGAAACGTAAACTCGTCGGGTGATGAGAAGGCTGTGCAGCTGCTCGATGAAGGGCGAGTACTGCTCTTCAGTGCACCGCGCGCGGAAGGAGCGCCGGTATATCGCGTGTCACTCGATGCGGTGCTTCCACCTAAGCGCTAGTGGTCGGTCCTAAGGACGTTGTTCACGCTGCATGAGGAAATGGAGCAGCGTGGGGATGCGACCGAGCGATCGATGAGGCCAACCAGCGCGCTGACGTAGTCTCGTTCTCCAAGCCGACAGATGAGACCAACGAGCAGTTGCTCGACGGGCACATCTTCGTCAGGCTCCAGTTCGACGAGAATCGATTCAGGGAATCGGTGCATTGCGCGTCTCGTGGCCAGTTGCGTACGCATAACGAACGAAACTGGGTACTGCTGCAATGCGACCGCACGGACTCAATTCTGCTCACGATACTCCGGTCGCATTGACAGCAGCAACTCGGCTTAGGTGATCGCGAACGATCGTTTGTACCCACACTTTGTGCATTCGTGCGCTGCGCCCTCAACCTCGATGAAATCCCTCGGCAAACGGCGAAGGTAGACCGCTTTAGAAGCTGTCGAGCAATTAGGGCACTTCGGGCTACTGGAACTCGCGTCTGCTGCGGGTAGCTCACTTGTCTGTCGGTCGCGCAACGTGCTCCGCCATTTTGTAAGTGCGCCATTCAAGTCGCGTGCGAGTGACCACGCGCCATCCGTGATATCACGCGAGTAGACGAAGCTGTTCAGAGTCCCGCGATCGAAGACACCACGTCCGATGCCTTCATGGTGTATCAGCAGGAGCGGCATGCGCTGGGAGTACGCCAAAGCAGCCTCGATGTGATTCCATTCAGTGCCGAGTGACAAGCGCTCAATGGCTCGCCCTTTCAAGGTGCCTGTCGCGATCTCGATCTGCGGATACCCAAGTATGATCGCACCTTGGCACGCGCCCATCAGGTCACAGACCTCGTCCAGTGGTGCCTTCGCCGGATAGTCTGTCGTCCCAAGCGTTCGCGGCTTAAGGCCGCAAGAGTCCAGAAGTTGAAGGAACGCATCCAAGCCACGTTCGAACTGCGGTGCTACCCAGGTTGGCCGACTCAGAAAGATGTCAATCATTTTGCTTTTGTTGGAAATCACCCAACGAACGAAACTGCGTTCTGCTGCATTGCGACCACACGAAACCTACTTCTGCTTACCGACCGCCGGTCGCAAAGTCTGCAGCAACGCGGGTTAGGCAGCCGCGATACACTGCAGCCAGTCGGTGTCATCCAGTCTTGAATAAAAATTCTACCGAATGGTTTTGTCCGGCCAACCGCCCACACGATCTCGGCATTTGGTCCGCGCCGGGCGGATTGCAACCGTCGCAGCGTAGCCGCCTCTGCAGCTCACCCATCTGCTGCAACACCACGTCACGGGGCGTCGCCGGTGGCGGACGCGTCGGGCACACGGACGGCAAGCGAAGCCGCGAGGACAACGCCGGTGCCGAGCGTCAGTGCCCAAGCAGCCCAATCGAGCAAGTGCCAGCGCGATGCCTGCACCCGCAGTGCCTCGTCAACGGTGTCGCGATATCCGACCCCGACGACAGCCTGTTGGACCGGGCCCATGACGAACACGCTGACGATGCCAGCGGCGATGAAGAGGGACACGGCGGCCAGCAGAAGGCGACGCCGTGGCGTCCGCCAGTTGCCCGCTAGTGCGATGATGAGAAGGCCGAGCGTCACCGTCGGCATCACTTCCCAGAAAGGGGCGCTGTTGTACCCGTACTCGCCAGCGTACATCGCCAGAGACCGGGGCGGCGCCGTCGTGACCGTACCCACGACGACGGCGACTGCGAAAAGTTGGGCGCCGGCCTGAAGAAGGGCACTGACGACTGCTGGGATCAGCGAGAGGTTGGCGATAGTCCGTGTTCTCACGGTCGAGTAGGCGAGGTGTGGAGCGTAGAGACAGGAATGCTGCCTAACGAAACCGAGTTCTGCTGCGCGGCGATCGCACTAAAAGTGAATTTGTACCATAGTGGCCGGTCGCCGCGTCAGCAGCAACCCGGGTTAGGTGGCGCCTTCGCGCCTGGCACCGCGACTTCACGCTTCCACGCTTCCGGCGTCTGCTTGCGCACGGCCTATCGTGCTGTTGAGTGAAGCACCGCGTCGACACAACGCGGGTAGCAGCCTCTCTTCGGTACGAGGGCGAAGGCAAACGTCCCGCCGCAGCTGTTTAAACCTTTTGTTCCGATAATCCAGCAAGCGTGCGACAGTCAGCGAACTGCGGCGACCTCAAGCCGAACTATGACGAGAATGCCCGCCATGAGGAAGAACCACGCGCTCCAGAGTGCGAAGCGAAGCAGGCGGGATAATCGCTTGGCATGTGCCAGAACTACTGGGATCGGCAGAACAAGCGCGAGCAGCAAACTCGTCACCGCGCTGAAGACGCCTGGATGCTCGTTGGGCATCCCTCCGCGCCACGCTGCCCACCGGGGTACCAAGCGCACTACGGCGCTGATGGCAAATGCCAGACTCGCTAGGAGGACGAGCACAATTGTGCGCGGAACGCGGCTCACGTTCACTTCACTTTGCATATCGAGCGCTTTCCGGTCATAAGCCACCTAACGAAACGGCGTTCTGCTGCATTGCGACCGCATCACAACTACTCCTGCTCAATGCCCGCCGGTCGCAATGTCAGCAGCAACGCGGGTTAAATGGCGAGGACGGCCCCGGACTAACCGCACCGTTCGAAACCGACGCCGGACCTGCGACGTAGGAACGATGACTGTTTCGTGCCACTGTCCCCTCCCGCCCCCGCCATGCTTCGCCGCACATTCTACGCCGTGCTTGGCGCCATCACGATCAGCGCCTGCGTCCCGGTGCGCTCGGGCCAGGCACCGAACGCCAACTCGCCGACCGCGCTGCGCCTCGAGATCGAACGTGCCGATTCAACAATGTTCGCAGCATACAACGCGCATGACGGCGACCAACTCGGTCGCTACTTCGCGCCCGACCTCGAATTCTACCACGACACTGGCGGGCTGCTTACATGGGCCCAAGCGATGGCCGGCCTGACGAGCACCTTCACGCAAAACCCTGATATCCGACGCACGCTGGTCGGTGCCATCGATGTCTATCCAATCCGCGACTACGGCGCGATTGAAGTCGGCGTGCATCAATTCTGTCATCGCGAGAACAGCGGCGAGCAGTGCGGAACCTTCAAGTTCACCCACGTCTGGCGCCGCACGGCGGTCGGCTGGCAAGTCTCACGCGCCGTCAGCTATGATCACTGACGCGCCACTCGCCGAGTGCCATGACGCGGATCAGGGAAGCCATCTAGCGAAAATGCGTTCTGCTGCACTGCGACCACACGGAACGTACTCCTGCGCACCGACCTCCGGTCGCAATGTCAGCAGCAACGCGGGTTAGGTGGCCCCGATTCTCGCTCGAGGCGTCGTCTTCGAAACGAACGCATTCGGTGCCGATGATCTGCCGATCATCGATTTTGCTCCGCAGACTCACTCGCACCGCGGAAACCGTAAGGACTCGTGGGTAAGGCAATCCAACCGAAGCCCTCATCCAATCGTCTGGCGGCCAACACCGTGACGCCTCCGGATGAACCAAGCGGCGCTCAGCATGGCGATGAGTGAACCCCAGAACGCCACTTCGGCGATGACGTTTACCCACCGGGGCGTCGGGGTCCAGATCCTCGGCAGACCGGCGCTGACGCCGGTCAGCAGCGTGTACGCGCCGATGAGCAGTGTAACGAGCCGATCAGATGTTGCGCGCGAAAGCAGCAGAACAACGCTCATGATCCCGCACGCCGCGAGCACGACCCAGCCACGCAGCGGACCCGTGGCCCATAGCATGCCCGCGCCGACGGAAAGGGCGCAGAGCATTGCGACAGTGTTCGCGAACTTATGCATCGTCGTTTGCTCGACATGGGTGAGGGGCCTCCTAGCGAAAGTGCGTTCTGCTGCACTGCGGCCTACAGGCGCTGCTTCTGCTCACGGAACCCCAGCCGCAGTGGCAGCAGCAACGCGGGTTATGCCGCCCGCGACCTCGCCCGAGTTGTCACACGCACTTCGACACCGAGCTTCCCTAATAGTTTGATCAGCGTGTCCATGCTGAACCGATCGATCCGCCCGCGGGTCAGGTCATTCACGCGCGGCGGCGACACGCCAAGCAGCGGCGCCGCCTGCGCTTGCGTGACGCCCAACTTGCCGAGCCGCGTGCGGAGCTGGATGATCAGGTCGGACCGCAGCTGAAGATTCACAGTATTTTCCACCGCGAACCCCAGATTCGCGAACCTATGGCCGCTGCCGCGCTGCGTCTTGATAGCCATGCTCACTCCTTAGCGTTGCCGCTGGTCGACGACGTACTGCCGGTAGCGTTTCGCGGCGAGATCCAGATCGATTTGCGCCGTCTGCTGGGCTTTCTTCTCAAAGGCGTGCACCACGATGACGCCCTCAGCGCGCTTCATGACGTAGAACAGCCGAAATGCGCCGCCGACCCGGATCCGAAGCTCGTAGACGCCGTCACCAACGGTCGGCATTGGCTTCCAGTCCGTCGGCTCCAGGCCTTCCTGCAGCAAGTCGAGTTCGTGCCCCGCGCGGCCGGCGGAAACGCTCGGAGGTCCTTGAGCGCGGTGCTGAGCCAGATCAACGGGCGGCGAAACACAATATGAATATTTAGCTACGTGTACGTCGGCGGCAGAGTTCCGGCTGCTCATCGGCATACAAACGCGTTGCGCTGCGGACCGGGCCGCGCGGACCTGAGCTGCCGGCGACGACTCGTGGCCCGTTTAGTCTACTGTCACGCACCCTTACGCCACGGACGCGTCCTTCTCGAAGTACAGGTAGAAGTAGACGGCGAAGCCGAAGTCGGTTGCGTTGGTTGAGACCAAACGCCATCCCTTGTTGGCGTACTCGTCGAGCTGCTGCTGAATGTCGATCGTCGACGACTTAACGATGTGCTCTTTATCAAGCGTGACCTTCGAGTAGTAGACGAGTGCCTCGACCTTGTACTGCTTCATGATTACCTCTGGCGGCGAAGGCCGCTGTTGATGGTGATGCTCTTGAACGATTTCTGACTATTTGTCGGTCTAACGCCTCGCGCTCAAGCTGCGCCGCATTCTCACCGAGCGCCAGCGCGCGTAGCGCGATGGCGCAGTCCGTACAGAGTATGCGGCGGCAGCTTCAAGCGCCGGTTAGATCGCAGTGACACGAAAGCGTCGCGGTGCTGAAGGCGTTCACCGCTTTAGCCACCCATATTCCCACGACCACGGCATCTTGGAGTTGCCGAGAATCGTACGCGCCACCTCAGGGAAAATGCGCTCGGCACGAGCGTCATTCGCGAGCATCACAACACAACGCTTCCAGCGCTCCAAGCAAATGACCATGTTCCCGGTCCAGTCGTTGTGGCCACCCTTGAACCACGCCTGCCCGCTCGCGTCCCGAAACGTCACGACGCCCAACCCAGCGGCGAGGTTGATCGTAGCGTTTCCGGTGGCGGTGTCTGACGCGAGCGTCGGGAACTGGGACAACGATGTAATCGGGACGTGTGGCCGCGCGAACTCTGCGCGCATTGCAGCACTGAGACCATCACCGCGCACGATACCGGCCCAGAGGCGCGCTTGGTCTTTGATGTCCGTGTCCATCGAGCCTGCTGCGCTGACACTGCTTCGCTCGTCGTGCGGCTCCGCCGAACCGTCAAGCCGAAAACCGTCGGCCAAGTTGTCGGCGAAGTCGGCGCGCCATCGCATGCTCGTGCGAGTCATCCCGAAGCGGTCGAACACGCGCGTCTGCATTTCCTTGCCGACGTCGAGTCCGAGGCCCTCTTCGAGAATCAACTGCAGGATATAGAAGCCTTCGCCGGAATACCCGTACCGCGTGCCGGGAGCGGAATGAAATTGCAGGCGCTTGTCCCCCTCGAGCCAGCGGAAGTTGGCGAACCCCGACGTGTGCGTCAGCAGTATGCGCGGCGTCAGTGCACGCCAACGATCATCGGCTGCGAGATCTGCGTAGTCGGCGTACGCCGGCAGAGGGCGCGGCAGCAGGCCGGCAATGGAGGCATCGAGATTCAACCTCCCTTCCTCCACGAGCTGTAGAGTCATGTACGCGAACGCTGCCTTCGTCAGCGATGCGCCGTACATAATGGTGTGCGTGGTAAGCGGAAGGCGCCTTGCGTTTCGCGCACCGTACGCGGCAACGTGCTGAATCGTTCCCGCGTCGATGACCGCAAGCGCCATCCCTTGGACGTTCTCGCGCCTCATCAGCTGAGTGACCGCCGAGTCGATTGTCGCAGGGTCCGGCATGTCGCGTTCGTGCTGCGCCGTTCGGCAGCCGCTGAGCGTCAGGGGCAGCAGAAGGAGAAGAGAGTAAACTGTCGGTGTCTTCACTGGAGGATCAGTACGCGCACGCCAACCGCATTGTTTCGCGTAGTTCCGGCCACGAGGTAGATCTGCTCGGCCGGGTGGCACCTTCACCGGAGAATCACGCGCACTGAAGGCGTGAATGGTCGTGACCCGAGCGAGGTGCATTCCGTTTCACAGACGGCTTGGTTGTCGATCTGACGAAACAGGGTTCTGCTGCAATGCGGCCGCGAGGTGCCGCGCCTACTCAAGAATGGTCGGCCGCATTGTCAGCAGCAACTGGCGTTAGATGACGAACGCGGGACTGCTGGCGGTTGCACACGCGCACCACAGCACCCTCCGATTCACCCTCGTGCCCGTGTTTGGATTATGGCAGTCGAACGGACTGGCGACTAAGGACTCTTTCGAACGGCCCCTGCTGCGGCGGAGCGATCCTCTTGCGATACTCGACATGGTACTCGCCCTTGGAGAGCAGGCGTATTACAGCACGAACCGTCGCCGGACTGTTGACCAGGCTGCAAATGCGATTGGAGGGAGTTTCAATGACGGTGATGACGAGCCTTCCATTGACCAGTCCCGCCACCGCACTGTAATCCATACATCCACTCGTGCCGAGCAGGGCGGAGGCGCTCACCGAGTCACCCGAGGCGGTAATGGCCACGGTGTCTGCAGCACCACTCGGCGGCGGCGTGATCTGCAAGGCAACAGAAAGGCCTGTCGGCGCGGCGGATTTCGTCGCATAGTACGGGCTTGTTGTTGCTTCGCCGCACGACCCGACGCTCAGGATGATGGCTATGGCACGGAGAGTATTGCGCATGCGACCTCTTTGGCGGAGTACGTGAGTTGGGCTCAGCGTGAGTGCTGGACGATACGCCACACCGTCACGCTCCAACGTCGGGATGCGGCGAGAGGGCAGTTATCTAACGAAACAGGGTTCTGCTGCACGGCGACCGACTGATGGTCGTCTTTTTCATGATACTCCGGTCGCCGTGTCTGCAGCAACCCGGGTTAGGAGGCGACGATTTCGCAGAAGTGGCCGCCGCACCGTGCACCTTTTGCGCACTGCTGGGCCGCACCGACACTGCATCGGCAGCGCAAATGCACAATAGTCACAAGGGGCCTGGCTCTCCCGAATCAGCGCGTTCCCGATCAACAACTACAGCGACGATGAAGCATCCGACGCAGAGAAAAAGCAGCCAGAGTGTCGCGTCGTCCGACCACGCGGGCCGACCCGTCCACAAGCACGGAAGGGCGAATGCCAAGCTCGCAGTGAACGTCGCCACCGCAAAAGCAATTGACGAGTATCTCGGCATTGAAATGCTGAACGCGAGCATGCTGAAAGACAGCAGAGTGAAGGCAAAAAGTGGCCCGGCCCGACCATTCGCATCGGCTGCGACGAGCGATGCCCCGACTACCAAGAGCACCGAAATTCCGTGTACCACGATGACGGCCCGAGAAGGTGATCGCATTGTGGTCACGTGGAAAGAGCCTCCTAACGAAACTGGGTTCTGCTGCGCGGTGACCGCACAAACAGTCATCCTGATCACAATACGTCGGTCGCCGCGTCAGCAGCAACCCGGGTTAGCCCGCGGCCTCGCCGAGCGCCGATGCGTACACGGCGAGATCGTCCGCTGAAAAGCAACAGAACG